>Ga0268262_10000284_pt1 | contig 67606 bp, 64 predicted proteins | sample TergutNc150P3_FD_190354 | JGI IMG/M metagenome (GOLD analysis project Ga0268262, IMG submission 190354) | Nasutitermes corniger P3 segment gut microbial community from laboratory colony in Florida, USA - Nc150 P3 (SPAdes) (version 2) | ecosystem: Host-associated > Arthropoda: Insects >... | reverse complement strand
TTATCCCATTTACATGATTTACCGCTATATTTATATGATCCGCGCCGGTAGCCATCTCGTTCATGCCGCTGGTTATCTCCTGGGTTGCTTTTTCAAGATTGCCGCTTTCCTGTATTACTTCCTTTGCGCCTTCAAGCATTTGCTGGGAAGCGGCTTTTACCAGTCCGGTTATTTCGTTTACTTCGCTTATGCCTTCAAGTACCTGCTTGCTTCCCGTGGTCTGCTCTTCCATCGCGTTGCGAATATTCTCTTCCTGATCCACAACGGTTTTAACGCTTGAGTCAATCGCCTCGAATTTACCCAGTACGTTTCCGGTGGATTTGGTTATCTTGTCGATAGACTCTTTTATCTTTTTCAAAACGTTGCCGATTGTTTTGGATTGTTCGCCGGAATTCTCCGCCAGTTTGCGGATTTCATCGGCGACAACGGCGAAACCCTTGCCGGCTTCTCCCGCGTGAGCCGCTTCAATCGCGGCGTTCATCGAAAGCAGGTTGGTCTGGCTGGCGATATTTTTCATTACCGCGTTAATTTGTAACAATCCCTCGGACTCGTGGGCGATTTCCTGAATATCCGTCGCTACTCCCTGCAAGCCGGCTCGTCCTATTTCAGATGCTTCCCGTAATGTCTTCACATTAGCAGCGTTATTGATCAGCGTGTTGGTAACTGAACTGATATTCGCCATCATCTCCTCAATGGCGGATGAGGCTCGCGCAACCTGAGCGCTCTGTTTTTCAACATGCTCATTGAGTTTATGAATGTTTACGGTAAGCTGTTCCATAGTCGCGTGGGTTTCGCTGACACTGGCGCTTTGATTAATTATACGGCTCTTGATGCTCTGGATATTGGCGTTAATCTCGTTCACCGCAGCGGCGGTCTCGTTCATGTTTGCCGCAAGATCAGTTCCGATGTCAGATAATTCGTGTCCTTCTCCTTTGACATTTACGACAAGGTTTTTGATTTTTTCCAGAGTCTCGTTGAAGTAACGGGCAAGATCGCCTACCTCGTCGTTGGAATGTATCGGGATGGCATGGGTTAAATCCCCTTCGCCCTCGGCAATGTCTTTGAGTTGATCCGCCACACTGATGACAGGTTTAGCTATTGACCTTCCGATAAAAAAGGCTATAACAATTCCAAAAATAATACTCAAGATGCCTGTTATAATGATGGATTTTTTTATTCCTGAAAGCTGATCGTCAATATCTTTCTTTTCGATTGAGCTGTACAATATCCAATTACTGAATGTGGGAATTTCACTAAAGTCGTCTATTAAATTTTTCCCGTTATAGGTATAAGCCGCTCCTCCGTCTCTTTCCTTTCTTGATTTGGCGACCATTGCGGCCAGGCTGGCAAACGCCGGATTACTTTTTGCTTCTGCTTCCGGAGAAAAACGTTTGATTACCATATCTTTGTTTGGGTGGGCGATGATAACCGCCGATTCAAACGAAACATCCATTATGTAACAATAACCGCTTGGCATGGAGTTTTTGAGATTTGCAAGCATAATATCCGTCAGGTAATCTACGCCGTCCATTTCCGCCATTAACACCCCGATGACAGGAGCGCCTTTTTCATTGCTTTGGAAAATCGGCACTGCCATTACAATTACCGGCTTGCCGGTCGCGCGGCTTACGACTATATCAATATTGTTTTGTCCCGTCATTGCCTTCTTGAAATAAGGCCGGTCAACTACATTGTTGGTGGTGGTATTTATTATGCTCGTATATCTGCCGTCTGGTAAAACTAACGCCATTTGTTGGGCATTAATTCGGGAAACTTCGGGTAATAAATTAACATATACAGTCGCCCAGTCAAGAGTACGGGTGCTGGGTCTGTTGGCAATTTCATAAAGTATGCCAAGTTCCCAGTTGAGAAGGGTACTCATAAGTTTGGCGTTTGCGTCGTTCTCAGCCTTTACCGTTTCACGAACGGATTCTGTCAATTCTTTGGAACTGAGCCGCAGAGCCAACAGTCCAAGGCTGGCTGATGTTACAAACACAACAACGCCGATAAGTAGGGGAATTCTGACACTTAATTTCATTTTTTTCTCCTTTTTATGTGTGATTAATGCTTATTTATGTTTCTTTTTTGTTAATTTTGCGTTTTTTTTTCGTTAGCTTCATGTATTATGTTCTGTCACAAAATTGGCTTTTAAGCATAGTATATTACTAATATTCCATAAAAAGCAAAATGTCAATAGAAAATTATGCTTTTTGACCTATTCTGCTATATTATGGGTTTCAAGGAAAATTTGAAGGCCGAACTGACATATTCCGGGATGCTGGTTAAGGAATTGGCGGCAAAAGCCGGTTTGAAAAAACATACGGTTGACAATTATCTGAGCGTCCGGGGCAGAATGCCCGCCGCCGATGTGGCGGTACGCATTGCGTCTGTTTTGGGGGTGTCTGTTGAATATCTTATCAATGGTTCTGAAACAGCCAATGACAAAGCCTCTGTATATTTTTCCCCCGAAGTACGTCAAATGGCCCGTATCGCGGAAAAATTAAACCCCGATTACCGGAAAATCGCCCTGTCTTTTATAGAAACAATCAAAAAACACGAAGATTCAAAATATCGGGAAGATACGGAATGAGAAGGGGCAACCAATGCGGCCCCTTGACTTTTTTTTCGCTTTTTGGGCATAATGAAACAATGAAGACAGTATTTGCGAACCCCGCATCTATAGAGCGGAAATGGTTTCTGATTGACGCTGAGGGAAAAATCCTGGGGCGGGTTGCGGCGCGGGTCGCGTCCATAGTCCGGGGCAAAACCAAGGCAAATTATGCGCCTCATCAGGAAATGGGGGATTATGTAGTCGTGGTAAACGCCGAAAAAATCGCGGTCAGCGGCAGAAAAGCCCAGCAGAAGATATATTATCATCATACAGGTTATCCAGGAGGGCTGAAAGCCCGTAATTTTGAAAAAGTTATCGCCCGGCATCCTACACAACCTCTGGAAAACGCCATAAAAGGTATGCTTCCCAAAGGTCCGCTGGGCAGAAAATTGGCAAAAAACGCCAAAATTTACGCCGGGACCGCGCATCCCCATGTTGCGCAAAATCCCGCGGCGATTGACTTATAGAGGAGAGAATGGTGGTTAAGAATCTTGGAATTGGCACCGGCAGAAGGAAGACTTCGGTTGCGCGGGTGTATGTCCGTACCGGAAGCGGTAAGATCCTGATAAATGACAGGGAACTCGGTCAATATTTTCCCCAGGACGAACATTCCATAATGGTCCGCCAACCCTTAATGGTAACGGCCAGTGAAAACAAGTTTGATATTGTAATCAATGTATATGGCGGCGGGAGCAACGGTCAGGCGGGAGCCTGCCGTCATGGTCTTGCCCGCGCCCTGTGCCAGGTGGATCAGGGCAATTATCTGAGTCTGAGGAGCAACGGCTTCCTTACCCGCGATTCCCGTATGGTTGAACGGAAAAAATACGGTCAACGCGGAGCGCGGCGCCGCTTCCAGTTCTCCAAACGCTAGATTGTTCTGTGGAACCCGATATTGCTGAAGAGCCTCAAACAAACCCGTCTGAACAGGAAAAATTCCCTTTTGCTGCGGCCTGCCTGCGGGCGGAAAAAACCGCGTTACATTTAATTGCCCGCGCCGAACAGAATGTATCCGGCCTTTCCCGCAAACTGGAAAAACGCGGCCATGATTCGGCCTGTATTCAGACCGTCATTGCGCGGCTCTGCGAAGCGGGCCTTCTGGACGACCGCCGCTATGCCCGCCTCTGGCTGGGATCGCGGATTAACCAGCGGGCCGCAAGCCCCCGGCGGCTGTTTGCCGCGCTCTGCTCCCGCGGCATTGATCATGACGACGCGGAAGCGGTTTTGAAAGAAACCCTTGACGATGAAACGGAACAGCGGCTTTTGGAACGTTATGCGCAAAAGCTGCAATTCAGGCGCAAAAACAGCGAAGATGACAGTCCCGCCGCCGCCCGCCGTTCCCTGCGTTATACGCTCAAAAGCGAGGGATTTTCTTCCGCGGCTATTCAGTGTTACTTTGATAATCAGGAAATTTGAGTTCAAATTATTGATAGAAGAATATAACCACGGAGCGCAGGGAGTAACACGGAGGGTTAAGATACTAGTATCTTAATTTCTTTTCCTCCGTGAAACTCCGTGACCTCCGTGGTGAAAATCCTTCTTAAGCAAGATTTTGAGGGTTATCGGTTTCATTCTGAAGAACCTCTGCAGGCAGAGCGGCGTGCGCCCTGAGATTATAGAGAACGGTGTCAACCGTGCCTTTTGAAAGACCAAGCAGTTTGGCAATCTGTAAATTTGAAGGATCAAGACGCGCCCGTTTGAGCCGCCTCCGCATCTTTTTTAGTTTGATTCGTCCGCGCTCAAGCCGTTTTCTAAATCGTTGGGCGACAATGCTGTTTTCTGTCAGAGTCTCCAGTTCTTTTTGATAAAAAATACAGCGATAAAGCTGGCTGCTTACCCTTTCGCGCATCAGAAAAAATTCCTCTATACGTTTTTCCCGTTGTTTTTTTAAACGGTCGATCATTGCATGTAATGTTTCCGGTTTAATACCCAGTTGGGGTGAAACCCTCTCCAGAAAGTCCGCGGTAACATAATTACAGCATTTCAGAATCAATATCAATAATTGGCGGGGGTTTTTCAGTTTTACCGGTTTTTCCGCATCTTTCGTTTCTGTTCCAGAATGATCATCGTATTCTGTTTCATTCTCGCATACATACATATCGGGAATCTGCGTAATCCATGCGGCGGTCTCTTTAACATAGTTACGGGCCGCGTTTGCGCAATATTCTTTCGCCGTCAAACGAACCAGAGTATTGATATAAATTTCAAAAGACGAACCGTTCTCCTGATACTTATTAATTGCCCGGCTAATGCGCGGGTAAAGCGATGAAATAAAATCATCCCTTTCCTCCCTGTTCCATCCGGCCAGGCCAAGCTGGTACATATTCTTTTTAATTATCCTGAATATAGCGCCTTCAAATACTTCTTTTGTCAACAAACCATCCGTATACTGCGCGTACAATTCGTTAAGTGTTAATAAATTTTGCATTTTCTCTCCTGAACCTTATATCGGTCCAGGAAGAATTGGTTATTTGAAACTCCTGATTAAAAATGATTATCATAATATGTAAATCTTATTTTTTTATAAACGAATAATATGGCATTGTGTCCAAAAGCACATGGCATTTTCAGTGAAAATGATGAGTTGCAGCGGTTTCACACAAAGATCACAAAGATACCAAGATCACGATAAGATAACAGACAAAAAACACCTTTATTTTTTTTGGCGCCCTTCTCTTTCTTTGTGTTCTTTGTGTGAAATTTTCTGTTGGGATTTACAGCGGGGCGGTTGGCCCCGCTGCAGGTAAATGTTCTGTAATTAAAACTTGATTTTTAGATCGTCGAGATCTTCAAAAGCGGAGTCAATATCAACATTTTGGGGGATAACTCCCCAGGTTTGGTGGGTACTCACATGGTGTACATAGAGCCGGACATGGCTAAATTGACCATTTTTGTAGTATATCGACAGTGAAGGCCACGCTTTTCCCTGAGGGAGGGTGATAATTTCCCCTCTGCCTGCGGAATTGGTAAACCATGCCATGGGCAGATAGGCTTTGTCTATCGTATTGATGCCCCTGCGGTACTGGACTATATAGCCGTTCCGGTAAGGATAGATTTTTTCCAGGGTTATATTCTTATAGTAATACTCGGACTGCTGTTCTTTACGATTGTCCTGGGCAAAAACCGACGACCCGATAACCAAAAAAACCGCAAAAATAGCGGCAACAGTGAGTTTTTTCATGTCAACCTCCATATCCTTAGAAAAGTATACCGGAAAACCTAAAAAAATGCAAGGGAACTTTCGGTAACATTCCTATTTAAGACATCTCGGAGGACGCATTAACTCACCGGTGTTCGGCAAAATATTCGCGCTTTCCCTCTATCCGTTTATCTCCGCTTCTCCCGGAGGGAACAAATAAAGGTCGGGCAATTTGAAGGTTCTGTCCATGGAAGCGGAATAGTATGTGGTCACCATGCTGCTGACTACGGGTACCTTAAAAAAATGGGTCAGGGTTTCGTACTGCGGGGATTCTACTTTGAGCGAGTATTCAAAGATACTATGTATATCCAGCCCTTTGGCGACAACAGGGGCAGGCCAGAAGGTAAACGCTCCGGGGGTATTGGCAACCAGGGTGAAGGGGTTCTGCCAGTTGTGGTTCCGCATGGGGACAAGTTCAGTCTTATCACGCAGTTCTACCGTTACTCCCGCAAGAGGGGCAAAGGTTTCACCGTCAAAAAGCCGCCCAATGATCGTGGGAATATAAAAAGCCGGCTCGGTTAATACCTTATCTTCGGGAATAGTATTATCGTGAACGGCGTTTGGGCGCAGATTGTGGTTTACCACCCGCAGCCCCTTATATATCAATGTGGCAATGTCGGCTTCGGCCTGCTGTTTTCCGGCCCAGTCCTGTTCTATGCGGACCATACCCCTGTTTGAAACGATATAATGCGGCATGACACGGTTAAGCGTGTAGCAGACGGTATCTATCTTGCATTGTTCGCACAGGCATAATCCTTCCGGATTGCCCTCGCTTCTTATTACTTCAAAGATTTTGTGTACCGAGCTAAAAACAACCTCTTCGGAAATATTATGTATCTCCATAATCCTTCTCCTGTCCGCTTAGTTATGAACGTAACCACAACTTGTCTTTCTTTATTATATCAGATAATTCCAGCGTTGTCTCTATTTTTTGAGAAAAATCGGAATTTACAAATATTCTGATAATATACAGCGTATTAACGAAAGAATCAAGTATTTCGGTTTTAAAAGCGCTTGAGCTTTCAGCAAAGCCGCACTGTTCGTCAAGTACAAAAAGCCCGGTCTCAAAGGAAATCTGTTCCGGCACATCTATTATCAGGTCTCCGTTGCCCAGAGGTACGCCTGCCCGGCGAAATTCCCCGGCAAGCTGCTCCTCGTACCGGGAACGCTGGTTAATGTCCCTCAGACAGGCATGATCGGTCTCAATAAAGGGAATTTCCGCGGCAACAGAGTAAAAATTACCTTTCCATACCGCCTCCGCCAGGGCGCTGTATGCCAGGGTACTGCCGGGTTTTTCCCGCAACAGGGTAAACAGGCCCTGATCGTCAAGATCATACAGTTCTTCTCTCGCTATTACCTTCAATTCCAGCCCCTCCAACAACGTTTTTTTTATCATGGATGTGGCGGCGCGAACCTGCCGGTGCCAGTAAACCGTCCGGTACATGAGGTATTTGGCGAAAAGTATCGCTTCTACATTGGGGATAAGCCGTGAATCAATGTCGATTCCCCGTTCGGGACAGGGAATCAGCCGCGAAAGGATAAAATCAACATCCTGTACCCCGTAGGGAACCCCGCAATACCGGGCGTCACGGTTTAAATAATCGAGTTTGTCGGGATCAAAACAGCCAGAAAGGAGTTTACGGTAAAACAGCAGTTCAGTATCGCCGGAGTTGCCGGAAAGTTCCCGGTCAATAATCGCGGCGGTCAATGCCGGATCCGCCCCGCAATCGCCAACCAGGCTTTTTACCGGCTCGGCGAGAATTATTGCCCCGGTAAGGGACTCGTGGGAACGCAGCGACAGTTCTTTGAGGGAATGGGTGTAGGGAAAATGACCCAGATCGTGGAGCAAACAGGCGCAGAGAAAAGACATTGCCCCTTCACGGCTTATCCCATCAACCATGCCCCGTTCCACAAGGTTCTGTAAAAGCCGCCGCCCCAAATGGTATACTCCCATTGAATGACTGGCGCGGGTATGGGTTGCGCCGGGGTAAACATGGTACACCGGGCCAAGCTGTAAAATACGGTACAGCCGCTTAAAGGGGTCAGAATTGGCCAGCGCTGCTAACTCTGGGGTAAAATAGATATGCCCCCACAGGACATCCCGTACCGGACAGGTAAACCTCTCGGATAAAACGGCTTGTATTGCTGCGCCCATCGCAATAATCATAGAATATTGCGGTAAAATATTCTATAATGTAAGTGTGAAGGCAGAAAAAGGCAAAAAAACAATGCTTATAGCATTGTTTTTGCTGATGACAGTTTATGTTTTTCCCCAAAACGAGATAACGGAACGGAGTTCTATCCCCGAGGAATTGCTGCGTCCCCGCAGAGGTGAGGCTCCCCGTTATCCCGTAGACATGGTTATCGGGGCATTGGGCCAGGGTGATGCTCCCCCAGAGGCGTACGCAACTGCCCGAAAGACAGCCGCCGCGCTTCTGGCGGGAAATATGAACGTATCGGTCCTTTCTTCGGTAAACAAGGTATTTCTGGAAGACTGCATGACCAAGCTGAAAGGGATCAATCCGCAGTCTTTCCGTCTGGGCAGCGGACGGGAAGAACCGGACGGTTCCTTTTCCTTTTTGGTAAGGTTTGTTGGCAGGGAAGAAGGAATAACCGGCGAGTTGTTTGTCCGGCCGCAGGAGCGGCGCTCAAAAGCCGCCCCTACGCCGCCGGTAAAAAAAGAGAAGCTTGAACCCGCAAACTCTCTGCCTGAAACCTCGGAGCCCACAGTTTCTGAATCTGTGGAAATCGTATCCGAGAATGAAAAAAATACCGCAGAGCCGGCACAGGTTCCGCCGGTGAATATCCCCGTCGAAAGAATATGGTTTTTTGAAGATTTGATTTTGGAAGAGCCTCGTAACCGCGAGGAAGAAAACAAGGAAAACCGTCATCGTTTTGACTTTTCCCCCTATGAGAGGTTTTATTAGTTTATGGCAACACCGGTAAAAAATATCGAAAAAGAATTCATGCTCAGGGTTTTGTACGATGAAGATCTTCCCGTGGTCTATTTTAAGGATCGCGTTGAGCATCTTCTGTTTTTGAAAAAACCAGCCAGGGATGAAATGTTATTTCGGGTGGACCAGCCCATTGAGAAGCTGAAAGTAAAAGACCGGATAGACCTGATGTTTGATTACCGGAGCAGGACGATTGTCTTTAATACCGAGGTATTAAACATAAAGGATCAGGAGATAACCTGCGCCATACCGGATCATCTTTACAAAGATCTTGACCGTTCCTATTCACGGGTAAGCGTTCCCTCCCAGATGCAGGTACAGTTTACTTTTTTGGGCGACCGCTATGATCTCTCCTTTCCCAAAGTGACAGAATACGAAACCGAAGATGGAGGGGATTTTTTACAGAGCAGCGATCCCAAGAATCTTACCGGACTTATTGAGCAAATGGCCGCGTGGATAAAGAAATTTGCCAGCACTCACAAATTGGTGCTTTTTAAGGATGTCAAACCTTCCACTACGGAAGAGCGGGTGATTTCCGAAACAGGCAAAACCTTGTTTCTGCCTTTAACCCGTGACGGATTTCCCCAGAACGATCCCTTTCCCCACAAGCGGATAATTACCGAGAATATGTTCAAACGTTACCTGGAAAGCACCGGAATAGGTTTAGCTTTTGTTGATAATGCTTGTGCCCGCTTTATCAAGACAAAAATAGACAACGGTATTTATTCCGACGCGTGGATTCCGATTCTCTTTCATGAATATGTAATCGGTTACATACACATCTGGAACAATGTTGAGGGGAAACCTCCCTTTGATTATAAGATAATTGATATCCTGTACCAATTTGCCAAAGTACTGGCATACTCGCTCAAAATCAACGGTTATTTTGAAGAAGGAAAACTAAAAAACGATTCTTTTGAAGGCAAGGTAATTGACATCAGCGCGTCCGGTCTGCTTTTTGCCTATCCTCATTCCGACCTTTCCTCGATGCTGAAGCCCGAAAGCAGGCTAACGGTCAAAATCATCACCCCGGAGCGGGGTATTACGACAGAAGCGGTAATTGTGCGCTGCTTTAAGGACAAATCGCTGGATTACTACGGCTGTCAGTTTGAAAAAATGGACATCGAAAACTTAAGCCATCTTTTTGAGTTTATCTATGGCAAACCCCTGACCGATCTTGACGCCAAATTTTTGACTGGGCAGGTTTAGGAAATATATTCTGCTTTTTACATTAATTAGATAAAGTATGTTTTATAGCTTTTATAACTTCATCAGTAATATTTTTGGCAAGAGTTTCGTTTAAGGTTTTAACTTCGCTGATAATATCATTATGCAGAAGTTCAAGCTCATTATTGGCAGAAGGAGCAACCGCTAAAAGTTCATAAGTTTCAATATACATGAGCCGCCAGACACAAGGAGTTTGAGCCGCTGAAAGACAGAAGCGGCGGCGTTACCGAATTAGTGCACCAGCCGCCCAATGGGGCGGCTTTAACAGTATCTTGAAAAATTATTGTTTGTTGAAATACCCCCAAGTGATATATGCAGAACCACCTAAATATTCTATAATATTTAGCTGATTGTTAGATTTAAATTCATACGCAAATAATAAATAACCTTTATTAGTAGTATTTAACTTTAATAATCCATTATTTATTTCAAAAGTTCCATTATAGTTATAATTAGTATCTTTGTATTTGAATTCATTTCCAGAAAATATATACTCACACTTTATTGAATTATGTTTCCAAGTCCCCTGTATTTTCTCAAACATCTCCCCGCTGGTAACAAATTCTTCCACAGGTTGTTTAAGAAATCCTGGCCCCTGTCCATTCTTAAAATAAACTTTTAAAAATGAATCAGCTATCTTATATGTTGGGTCTTTATATCGTCCGTACCACCACCATATTTTCCCATTTTCCCTGTAAAGAGTGATTTCATAATTCGTAAAAGTGAAATATCCTGAACCCCATTCAGATTTCTTCTTACTGGTGTATTTCCATTTGTTGCCTGTGAATTCGTAAACTTGGTCGCTGTATTTTTCAGTGGAATTTCTCCACACCCCCTCAAACTTCGTGGGTGCTGGATTGAATTCAATTTGTTTCCACTTTTCGTTTTCAGAAATGGAAGCTTTTCCAATTGATAATTTATATGGAACGTAATCATTATTGGGCAATTTAGTCCACCAAGCGGGAGGCATCGTGTCCCACCAAGTGGGCTCGCAATCGTACCATTCGTCGTTGCATTTGATGACCACCCACATGTGATTTCTGGATTTTTGACCGAAATGAGGAAAGAGTTTACCCTTGAGCACCACCGACGTTACGATTGCGTCTCTGTAAACACCATCAACTTCTCTATCATTTGCGTTTACCATAAAACTTCCCGGTTTCCGAATTTTGACCGTTCCATTCTCAACGAACCTGAAGTCAGAAATATCAAATGTTGAAGCGCCCGGATTCACCTTAATGAGGTACGCTTTTCCAAACGAATCACCGTATCGCTTCACCTCGTTCCAGTGGTAGGCGAATTCAAGGGCGTAATCCGTGCACACGCCGGGGATTTCGTTCGGGCCAGAAACTTTATTGGGGGTGGTTTGTCTTTTTCCATTCGAGCTGTAGAACAAAGTCTCAGCCGTCAATCTGTAGCATTCTTGAACCGCCTCCTCAAATGTGGGCGCTGCTCCCTCGGCGCTCCAAACCGTCGCCGCTCCAAGAATCAAGATAACCGCGAGATTCACAATCCTCTTCATTTCAAGAACTCCTTTGATTCAAAATAATGCAAATCCTTCAAAATGTAAATATTTAGCGATCCAGTTAATGTACTAATTGCCATGAACTTGGAGAGCATGTATCAAAGCAAATTCTTCAGCCCCTGGGTCTTCGTCACCTACAACTGCTCCTGCAGATGCTCCTACTGCATGGTTCCAAAGATTGTGGACACGCAAGAGTGCCTGACATCAGAATCGCGTAGCGTCGCTGATAAGCGACCTACGCTCTATATGGTGTCGTTAGGTAAAATGGAAAAGCGAAATTAGCAAGCGGAGCGTGTTGGGAATACGCAACGTACCTTTGGTACGCACTTGCTAACCAATATCTTACTTTGTTATTTGTTACCTGTTAACTGTTATTTGATAATTGTTCAATGGTTTCCATGGAGAGGCCGGTTATGGTATGTATCTTTTCGATAGAATCACCCATTGCTTTCATCTTTTGGGCAATTTCGAGGCTGGCTTTGTTGATTCCTTCAGTAAATCCTTCCCTAAGCCCTTCACTCCTGGCGTCTTTCATGCTGCTCCGCCAGTCGAGTTCGCCTTTCATAAGGCTGGTAATACGGGCATACTCTTCTTCATCCGCCGTAACTTGACATAAGGTACTCATCGCCATCGCTATTCCCTCCTCGCGGTCTATTATCTCATTTATTTTCTCTCTTTTTACCTCGTCTGTCAAATACTGAAAATACGCCGCCCATCGTTCCGCGCTGGTCATCTCTTCTACCGACTTGCCAATGAAAACGGCTGTTTTTTCCAGTTCTAACGTGATTATCCGTATTTTACCGTCCAGCGATACACGGGTTTGCGGATCATAAAACTCAAAAACATGCGTCAGGTTTTTATCAGGGAAAAACAGTTTCCGCGCCAGTATCGAAATCTGATAGGTTCCCTTCAAATTGGAATAGGACTTTTCAATGCCCTGTATGTCCTGTCCTACGAACAATCTGGAGGCAAAGTACTCAAGCCGGTTCAGTTCGTCTTCAATGGGATGAAAAGACATCTCGACATTGATCGGTTCGCCATTTTTGCTTCTGCAGGCAATGTCATACCTGATTTTCTTCTGTCCCATAAAGGTTGAGGCAGGCTCATTGGCGGTGATAGTCTCCACTATGACAGTACGGCCTATCAGCGCCGAAATGAGGTATGACAATGCGCCTCTCGAATCCGCGGTGTTTTTGGTAAATACGGCTTTGAACACCGGATCATAACGGATGTCAAAGACACGCGCCCCGTCATCCCCAAAGAGGAAGGGTCCCCACTCATACTGAGCAGGATTTTCAATTTGTGTTTTCATATTTGAAACTCCTTGCGCTATATAGGGTGGAAACATGCAAAAAGCTTTATTCAATGTGAAGTTTTTCGGAAAAAATTTCTCACAAAGATCAAGAGGGGAACCTTCGACCTTCGGTCTCGGTTGAGGTTCACCAAGGTACAAAAATCACAAAGAAATATATTCCGCTTGTAACAATTCCAGAAAACCGGGATAGGTAACGGCGGCGCTTTCCGCCCCGTCAATTTCAATGGGGGCTTGCGCGGACAGCGCGGCGGCGGCAAAAGCCATAACAATGCGGTGATCGCCGCGGCTGTCAATGACAGTATCGGTATGGCCGCCGGAAAGACCGCCGTGGACAATAAGGCCGTCAGGCTGCTCGGTACAGGAAACGCCCAGTTTGGCAAGTTCCTCCGCCATAACCGCAATACGGTCGGTTTCCTTGATGCGGGCGTGGGCGACATTAACCAGAGTTGTGTCACCCTCGGCAAAGGCGGCGGTTACCGCCGCGGCGGGAAGCAGATCCGGCGTGGCGTTCAGGTCAAAAGTACCGCCGCGCAGGGGGCCGTTGCGGGAAATGGTAACGCTGTATTCGGCGGAACTGAGGGAAGCGGGAACTTGTTCCCACTTTATCGTACAGCCCATAGTGGTAAGCATTTCCAGAAAAAATTTATCGCCCTGCACGTCATGGGGATCAAGGCCAAGGAGGGTAACCGGATTGCCGGAAATTGCCGCGGCGCAGGCGGGAAAGGCGGCGGAAGAAAAATCCCCCGGCACGGAACGCGAAAAAGGTTTCCATGAAGCGCCGCCGGGAATAACAAAACGGGAAAAATCCGGCGGCGCCTCCCAGGGGATGCCCTGAGAGTCCAAATAGGAAAGAGTCATTTCGATATAGGGGCGCTCGTTGAGCAGAGGAACCGCGACATCGGTAATAGTACCGGCGGGAGCCAACGGCGCGGCAAGCAGCAGCGCGGAAAGATACTGACTGGTCGGACAGGGAAGGCTCACCTTGCCGCCTTTCCAGGGGCCCTGAATAATAATGGGAACACACCCGTTGCCTTTTACCGATTCGGCGCGCATCCCCAGACCGGCAAGCGCTTCCAGCAGGGGAGCCGCGCTGCGGCGTTGAATCTGCTCATCTCCGGTAAATTCAAACGGTTCGCCGCCCAGACCAGCTGCCGCCATAATCAGGTACAGGGTAGTGCCCGAATTACCCACATCAATTAAACGGTGACTGACACCTTTGGGGACGCCGTTATTTCCTTCTACCGTGTATGAGACAAGCGCTTGAGTATCCGGAGCGCGGCGCTCGGTAACTGTCGCGCCCAGAACGCGGCAGGCAGCGGCGCAGGATTGGGCGTCCAGCGAATCAAGGGGATGAATAATTTCGGAAACGCCCCCGGCAAGGGAAGCAATGATAAGCTGGCGAATAGTGTGGGATTTTGACGCGGGAATCCGTACCGTGCCGGAAAATGTATGAGGGCTGATGCGGGCGCGCATGACAGCAGAATATCCCTTGCGCCCGGAAATGTCAATTTTACCGCCGCCCCTCCCTCAGCGGACATATTTTTTCCGGCAGTGGGTACTTTCAAAAAGGGTGTTTTTCCCCCGCTTTTTCCTTGCATCCGGCCTTCTGGGGTACTAAACTTAAGTATAAGTAGAGGAAAGAATGATCGCGCTGGAAAAGCGGGTCCGATCCCCCATCGTGGATGGATTGTTTTACCCGGAAGACACAACAGGCATACTGGCTTATATGCAAAGCATCGGGCTTAAGCGGGGAAAGGGCGGCCTTGCGCGGGCGATTATCGCTCCGCATGGGGCCTGGGATATTTCCGGCAGTCTGGCGGGGGCGGCCTTTGCCGCGGCGGGAGGCAGGACCGGAGGGAAGAGCCCGTCCAGAGTGGTGCTGCTGGGACCAATCCATGACAAGCGGGAAGAAGGCATTTTCCTCACCAACTCCCACTCCTTTCAAACTCCTCTGGGGGACATACCGGTAGATGAAGAAGCTTCCGGCTGGCTTGAATCATACAGCCCTCTTTTTCAAGTAGACGACATTCCCCATTTACACGAACATTCCATTGAGGTATTGCTGCCGTTTGTCAAATACTATTTTCCCCGCGCTTCCATTGTTCCCATTTTAATGGGACGGACAGACGCGCAATACACATCCGTTCTTGCCAACGCCTTGCGCGCGGTTTTTGAACCGCTCATGGAAGATACTTTGCTGGTGATTTCCCTTAATTTAACTTCACACGCCAGCGAGGCGGCAGCCCTGAACATGGCCGATGAATTTGTGCGGCTCTTTCGGGAAGGGAAACACAGTGAGTTATGTACGGCCCTTCAAAATGGCAGCATCGCAAACTGCGGTGGCGCGCTGGTTGCCGCCCTGCTGCAAAGCGGCCTGATGGATACGGCGCGTCCCCGTGTCGCGTCTGATTCGTTGTTAAGCGCCCGAACCGAACAAAACAAGACCGTGTATTACGGCGCTTTTTCATTTGATTAATTAATGTATGCGAAAAACACGCCTGACATTGCTGCTGCTGTTTTTATCCGCGCCGGCATTTACCCAAAATTTTGGCAGAACGGCCAATGGTGAACTGGCGTTACGCGCTTATCAAAAATGTTTTCCGGACAAAACAGGCGCGGTTTCCTTTATTGAAAACGATTGGACCATAACCGCGGGCGGAGAAACTTTTTTTTGGGCGGGCGGCAGGCTCCTCCCCAGAACTGAAAAAGACAAAATTGATTTATACTCGCCCCACCCTTTCTGGGTCTACCCTGAAAAGCCGCTTTCACCGGATACCTATCCCCCGCAGTATATTGAAATGCTGCGCAGCAGGGGCAGCGAGGAAGCCCGGCGCGATCAAAAAGACAGCCACCGGGCTTTTCATGGCATCCTGTACGGCGGCCTTGAACGGCGGCAAATTGAAGCGCTGATGGTACGGATTGATTTCCTCGGCGAAAGAGTTTCCGTTCACCGGGACATCGCCGCGGCGATAAAACGCGTTGATGAAGAAATACGGAAATGGGAAGGGGCAAAAAATTTTATTGCCTCAATAAAAAGTATCGGCGGATACAACTGGCGGGAAATTGCGGGAACCCAGCGGATGAGCTACCACAGTTGGGGGCTGGCAGTCGACATTCAGCCGAAAAGTCTGGGCGGCAAGGCAATCTACTGGCAATGGGAGCGGGGGCGCAACAATGACTGGATGCTGGTCCCCCTGGAAAGCCGCTGGAATCCGCCCGATCCGGTTATCAAGGCTTTTGAAAAAGAGGGGTTTATCTGGGGCGGAAAATGGCCGTTATACGACAATATGCACTTTGAGTACCGCCCGGAACTGCACGAATTCATCCGCCTGCTTGCCGCCAATCCCGACAAAAACGACGCCACAATCGGCAGCCCCAGCCAGGACCTGCACCACATTGCCCCGGATTTTTTATTGAAGTGAAGATTTTTCTTGTGGTAAATCCTTACTTAATTTAACTGAGCGGCTTTCTTTTTGGCCGCTGGTATTGACTCCCTAAGCTGCTTTATGCGGGTCGCATCAGAAGGATGGGTGCTTAAAAATTGAGGGGTGCTTCCTCCTTTTGCGGCCATCCGCTGCCAAAATGGCACCGAGGCTTCAGGGTCATAACCGGCTATCGCCATAAGAATAAGCCCGTAATGATCCGCTTCGCTTTCATGTTTTCGGCTGAAGGGGAGCGTTCCGAAAAGAGAAGAACCTACGCCGTAAGCTGTCATTAAAAGCGCCTGGTTTTCCTTGGATTTTCCCGAACTGGCGATGGACACACCCGCCGCGCCAATTTCCTGTAAAACACTGGCGCTTACCCGTTGCTGTCCGTGGTTGAGCAGCGCATGGGCGACTTCGTGACCCATTACCGTAGCAAGCCCATCCTCGGTCTGGGTAAGGGGAAGAATACCCGTATACACCACGATTTTTCCTCCCGGCATACACCATGCATTCACTTCTTCAGAATCAACCAGGTGGTATTCCCATTTGTAATCCTTGAGATAACCGAACTGACCTTCGCTGGCAAGCCATTTTTCCGCCGCCTTGCGGATATTTTCACCGATACGCGCTACCATCCCGGCGTCAGCCGTCCCGTTAATGACTTTGTTTTCAGAGAGAAACTCATCATATTGCTGGAAAGATGAAGCAAAAAGCGCGTTGTTGCCCACAAAAGCCATAGTGTTTTTTCCGGTAAGCGGGTTGCTTACACAAGTAACAAAGAACACTCCACATAAGAGAATTATTAACAGAGTTTTTCTTTCTTTCATAAGAATAATATATTACCACAAGGCAAAAAAGTCAATAAAGATACCCCACGGCAAGCCACGGGGTATGTACCTTTCGTATATAATAAATTATTGGGAAATCTACTTTGGATTTAACTGTTATTTTTACGCTTTTTCTAATGAGGTAGTACGGTGAATGTACTGCTTTTATATGTTAGTCAAGTTTACATTCCCATATAGATTAATTTCTGATTACGACATAAAAAATATCATTATTAAACTGCCATTGTATATCATAAAGGAATGTTTTTGAATCAACAGAAAATTGCGGCTTATTGGTATATATTATCCCTTTTTGTGACGGCAAATCAGCAAAATCACCTGGCGGAACCTTAATTTTATCCATCCACCCATTAGCCGTCAGCGTTATTGGGGTTCCGGTTTTATTTTCAACATGGACTTCCCATGAAGGTAAATCTGATATGGTAATGATATTGCTGTATAACTCTCTGTCTTGCATTACTCTTTTTTCAGGCAGTAAAATAATAATACTGTTAAAAAAATATTTTGTTGAAGTCAAAGCGCCGGAATTTAATATTTCCGTGTTTTTATCTGTATAGGAATACCGAAAAGAAACATCGTAGCTGGAATTGTTTATTACAGTGGTATCAGTCGGCGTAAACTTGCAGGAAACCAGCGCTAAAAGAATACTTACAATTAAAATTGAGCGTCTCATGGGTTGCTCCTCTTTACTCCCAAATCTGCTTGTTAGTCAAGTTTACCTTTAATTACTCCATTTAATTACTACCATAAATGTATTATTTTCTTTATTAAATTTTGTGTCAATTACAGCGGGGAACCCACTTTCGGTTTCAACGGTAAAATTAGGTTTATCAGTATAAATTGTTCCGGTATGATTGGCGTCATCTGTATACCCCGGTGTTATATCAATCATATCATCCATCCACTCACCGGCCTTTAAAGTTACCTTTTCCCCCGTCATGTTCATAACCTTGACAACATAACTTTTTATTTCACTTAACGGAATATCATAAAAGGTATATATATTATCATAATAGTTTAAATAAACAAGCTCTTTTGGCGCATAATTTTCCATTCGTTCCTTGTCTTTTAACGCTGCCGGTATTGCATTAGGGTGAATATATTTATTTCGCGCTGTTAAAATACGTGTTTCTGTACTGTAGCCAATAACCATTGTATATTCGACATCATGTGAAGATTGATTATCAACAATTAAAATATATTCCGGCGCGCTACACCCCATAATAAGAGCGAAACCAAGCGCTATAATGCCTGCAATTAAGCGTTTCATTATGTAATCAGAATACAGCTTATGGGGCGGTTGTGCAAGCCCTGGAAGCGCGTACTAACGACGCCGGAGTCGTCGAAGGAAGCTGTTTTTAGCCTTGAAACTGCGGGCCTATTCGGTGTAACCTATGGTATGAACAAAAATCCGATTGCTTCTTACCTTGCGTCCACTCCGCCGGAAAAGGCGGACACAGGCTTATTGGCGTATCTGTGCAACCTTACCAAGATTGCCAAAGTTACTCCGGAAATTGCCGCTTCCATTGTTAAAGAGCTGGAAAATCAACGAAACCGGATAAAACTTATCGCCAGCGAAAACTATTGCTCCATGGCGGTACAGTTGAGCATGGGAAACCTTTTAACCGACAAATACGCCGAGGGTTTTCCCCACCACCGTTTTTACGCGGGAAACGAAAATGTAGACGCGATTGAATCTCTTGCCGCGGAGGAGGCCCGTAAACTTTTCGGAGCCGAGTACGCCAATGTGCAGCCCCATTGCGGCGCGGACGCCAATTTGCTTGCCTACTGGGCGATTCTTTCCACGCGGATTGAAAATCCGGCGCTGGAAAAATGGGGCGAAACGAATCTTTATAACCTTACCGATGCCCAATGGAAAGAACTAAAATCCTCACTTGGAAATCAGCGTTTTTTGGGTCTTGATTATTATTCCGGCGGACATCTGACCCACGGTTACCGTCATAATGTTACAGGACGGATGTTTGATACTCACAGCTATTCGGTTTCCAAAGAAACCGGCGTACTTGATTATGACCAGATTGAAAAACAGGCCCTTGAGGTGCGGCCCCTTATTCTGCTGGCGGGTTATTCGGCCTACCCCCGCAAAATCAACTTCAGGCGGATGCGGGAAATTGCCGACAAAGCGGGCAGCGTTTTTATGGTTGATATGGCCCACTTCGCCGGACTGGTGGCAGGCAAAGTTTTTACCGGAGAGTATGATCCTGTACCCTGGGCGCACGTTGTCACCAGCACTACGCATAAAACACTGCGCGGACCGCGCGCGGGGATTGTACTTTCAACATCCGAATTTGCCGAAGCGCTGGACAAGGGCTGCCCCTTGACCATGGGCGGGCCGCTTCCCCATGTTATCGCCGCCAAGGCGGTCGCTCTCCGCGAGGCTGCCGCTCCGGAATTCAAAACTTACGCGGCGAAGATTGTTGAAAATTGCCAGGCGCTGGCCGCCTCCTGCATGAAAAACGGCCTTGAGGTGCTTACCGGCGGCACGGACAACCATTTACTGCTGATCAATGTGCATCATGCCGGGCTTACCGGCAGACAGGCTGAAAGCGCTCTGCATGAATGTCACATAACACTCAACCGGAACAGCCTGCCCTTTGACCCCAACGGCCCCTGGTACACTTCCGGCCTGCGGGTAGGAACCGCCGCCGTCACCACTCTGGGCATGGGCAAGGCGGAAATGGAAGAAATTGGCTCAATTATTGCGCTGGTAGTCAAGGGAACCGGCCAGGCCCCGGGTGAAAAAAATCCGGCGGTAAAGAGCAAGGCAAAATATTTGGTAGAGTCCGCGGTAAAGGCGGAGGCGCTGGCTCGCGTCAAAAAACTACTGGACCGCTTCCCCGTGTATCCTGAACTGGATTTACCCCTACTGAAAGAGGCTTTTGTCAACTGATATGACAGTATTACCACTAACGCTGGTGCTGATAATATTAGTAGCAGTAGTTGCGCAAATAATAGCGTTTTTTATCGTGCTGGCCCTGCGCCGCAATCCTGAAAAGCAGGAAAAAGTTTTACAAAAATTCAGCGATTACGAAAACCGGCTGGACAAAAACGAAAGCGCGGTGCGGGAAGAAATCGGCAAAAACCGCGAGGATATGATCCGCGCGGCGCGGGACTCGCGGGATGAACTGACCAAAGTTTTTTTTGATTTTTCCGCCATGCTGGACGGCAAACTCCGTGCCGTACAGGAAATGGTCAACAATTCCGCGCGGGTCAACCGCGAAGAACTTGCGGCTTCGCTCAAAACATTCGGGGAACAGTTTGCCGCCAGCGTCAAATCGTTCAACGATTTACAGAAAGAAAAATTCACCGAGTTGATTGCCAATAACAGCGCGCGGCTGGATAAAATGCAGGAAACGGTTGACGAGAAACTCCATAAAACGCTTGAAACCCGTTTGGGCGAATCGTTCAAACTGGTCAGCGAAAGGCTGGAACTGGTACAGAAGGGACTGGGTGAAATGCAGGGCCTTGCCAACGGCGTAGGCGACTTAAAAAAAGTTTTGTCGAATGTTAAATCACGAGGCGTTTTGGGCGAGTACCAGTTGGGCGGCATTCTGGAACAGATACTCTCGCCGGGCCAGTACGCCCAAAATGTCAAAACAAAAGCGGGGTCCGGCGACAATGTTGAGTACGCTGTAAAAATTCCCGGCAAGGAAGACCCATCCAAAACAATATGGCTGCCAGTAGACGCCAAGTTCCCCACCGAGGATTATGAGAAACTGAACACCGCCTATGAATCCGGCAATGTTGATGAAATTGAACATTACAAAAAAGAACTGGAAAAAAGAATAAAACAATTCGCGAAAGATATTAAAACAAAATATGTTGATCCCCCCAATACCACCGATTTCGCCATAATGTTCCTGCCCTTTGAGGGGCTCTACGCCGAGGTACTGCGCATACCGGGCCTTCTGGAATCAATGCAGCGGGATTTCAAAATCAGCATCACCGGCCCGACCACGCTTGCGGCGTTTTTGAACACTTTGCAGATGGGATTCCGCAGTCTTGCCGTGGAGAAGCGTACCAGCGAAATATGGGAACTTCTGGGGGCGGTGCGAACCGAATTCGGCAAATTCGGCGAGATACTGGAGAAGACAAAGGCAAAACTTGATCAGGCAAGCAAGGAAATTGACAACGCCGAAATTCGTTCCCGCGCCATTGAGCGGAAACTCCGCGATGTGCAGACCCTGCCTGAAACCCAGGCGCAAAAATTATTGGATGAATGATATGACCGGGGAAACAGTATGATTTTTCTGACCGGATTCCACGCCATTGAAGAACGTCTCAAATCGGGAAAAGACTGCGGCCCGCTGCTGCTGGCAAAAGCCGGCCCCCGCGCGCGGGAACTGGTTACGCTCGCCGGCAACTGCAAAGTCCGCGTAGACCGGGTGGGAACTTTTGAACTTGACCGGATTGCCCCGGATAACCGGGGCATTGCCCTGCAAGTTGAGGAAGTTGAAGAAAGCGGCTCCGCCGTTGACCTTGAAGAATTTTTGAACGGGCTGGAGGATCGCGCGGATGTTCTGGCGCTTATCCTTGACGAGATTACCGATCCCCACAATTACGGAGCAATACTCCGTTCCTGCGATCAGTTCGGCGTTGATCTGGTGATAAGCCGCAATCGTCGCAACGCCAAACACGCCGATGTCATTGCCAAAACATCGGCGGGAACCATAGCATGGGTTCCCCAGGCGGAAACGGCGAACCTGGTGCGGGCGGCGCAACAGCTTAAAACAGCGGGCTTCTGGCTCTACGGCGCGGATATACAGGGAGAACCGGCATACACCAAAGACCTGCGGGGAAGAGTGGCGCTGATTCTCGGCAGCGAGGGAACAGGCATCTCCCGTCTGCTGAAAGAAACCTGCGATGGCATGGTGGGGATTCCTTCTTACGGCAGAATTGATTCGCTGAACGTGTCGGTAGCCGCCGGGGTGTTGCTGTATGAAGTACGGCGGCAGCGGGAGTAAGTGTCAAAGTTACATAAGAAGAATATAACCACGGAGTACACGGAGTTACACGGAGTTTTGATTTTGGGTATATAATATGATATAATAAAAATAAGGAAAGGTTGGGGGTCTTTTATGGTATATGATATAGAAAATGTTGTTGAAAATATTGATTTTTCAATGACAATGGAAGATATGCCTCTTACTAATGAAGACAAAAACCGTTTAAGAGATTGTTTAAATGGGAAATTAGATATTGATAAAATCATACAAGAAGTAATAAAAAAACATACATTGGTTGAAATATAATCATGGAAAAATATGACTATACTTATGAAGGTTCACCCTCACTTGATATTGAACTGCGTTAAATGACATACCCCATGCCCTCAATTATTTATTTTTACTTTCTTCCGCAAAGGATTGTTTTATTGCCTGTACAACCTCGCCTATAATGTCCTGCCTCAGTTTTTCCAGTTCATGGTGAGGGGTGGTAAACGTAAAAAGTTCATGGGGTTCAATACCCAGGGCATCCGCAAGGCGATCCAGTACTTCGGGCGTTGGAAATTTACGGCAAGTTTCAACAGTGGCTAGATATTGCGAGGAAATACCGGCTAATTCAGCCAGTTTATCTTGCGAAAAACCGTGTTTGCGACGGTATTCTTTTATATTATTTGCCAATACTTCTCTGACACTCGCCATCTATAAACCTTTTAGCCTTTAAGAATAGGATAATTGCTTTTCAGTACTTGACTTATTGGCTTTTTGAATAGTATATTATTCTTAAAGGCTAACTTTTGGATTCTTTTATTTTCCTATGGGGGTAATTCAAGATATTGGGGAAAACGCCGGGGATTTCACGGCTTTTTATATCTGTTTGTCGTTGATAAACAACCACCCATTAGGGTGGAAAAATTTTTGTTACCAAAGTAAGGAGGAAAAAATGAAAAAGGGATTTAGTGTTTTTTTGGTTAAAGCCGTGATTCTTTGGGTGATCATTATTGGCCTTATTATTATGATGCTTGTCAGTCCCAAAAATGATCAAAATACTACTACCCGGGTTAGTAGCAATGTGGGAGAAATTAACTCGTTGAATTCAGATACCCAAGAACTTGTTTCTAAAAAACAAGATACAAATCCATTACAAATGATCGGCATTCTTTTTGGTTTTGGGGCATTAATGACAATTATATATATACTGGGTTCTCGTTGTCCAAAGTGTGGACATTGGTTTGCTATGGGAAAGACGATAGCAGAAAGAGTCCAAATCGGAGTTAAATCAAAAACCAAAGGCAAATCACGAAACAGGTTTGGCTTGGGCGCTATTCTCGCATTATTTGACTGGAGGTTGTGGTGGCTCGGGATGCGGAGTGGCGGAGAAAATTATAGTTCTACAACAGATACGAAAGCAATTTTTGGTATTAAAAAAACCAGATTTTGTTTGGAGTGTGGTTATGAACGTATAAAGATGCCGAAATAGTAAGGAAGGTGTTTTAAGATGAACAAGCTTTTTAGTATCGTAGTTTTTCTTTTGTTACTGTCTACGTTATGTTGGGCAAAAGAAAAAAAGGACAAAGACGTAAAACCTTCGCCTCAATCTCAACAGCAGGCCAAACCGCAGCCAAAACCGGCAACTCCCGCCTCCCCCTATTTTACCGGAACCGGCGGGAAAGGAATGAGCATTGCCATTCTTGCTCCCAGAACAACCGGTTTTGCCGCAAATCAAAGTTATCTCCCCGCGTTGGTACAGGGTGAATTTGTCAGTAATTTTTCAGGCTTTTCCGCCATTTCCGTACTGGACCGGCAGCGCCTTGAAGATCAGTACGCGGAATTATTGTCAGGGTATTATGACGACAATGCGCAAGCGGGGCTTGATTTAGGGCACTTAACCCCAACGACCCATATCATGGGCGGAAACATAACCAAAACGGCGACAGGCTACGCCCTTCAGATTCAAATTACCAAAACCGCCGACAAAATGACAGCGGCCTCGTATTCGGGAACCTGTACCTTCGCGGAACTGGATAACCTGACGGGCATACGGCGGGCTTCGCTGGAACTGCTCGAAAAAATGGGCGTAACGCCCACGGAACGGACACGGACAGAACTTGCCGGAGCGGCGATAGATAACCATATAAACGCGCAGACGGCGCTTGCCAAAGGCATCACTGCCCAGAAGCAGGGAACCGAAGTAGCCGCCCTGAGCTATTACTATCAAGCCGCCGCCCTTGACACGTCCCTGATTGAAGCGGCCAGCCGCGCTTCTGTTATGAGCGCCGATATTACCAGTGGTAATATTGGCAATATCGGAGATAATGTTCGCAACGACATTCAGTGGCGTAAAGACTGGGTAGCGCGGCTGACCGAGTGTGAGCGGTATTTTGACAACTTTTTTAAGACATCCTCCCTGCCCTATACCCTATTTTATTCCACAGAGATAACCCAGGGTAAAATAGACTATAACACCGAAACCGCCATCCTGAGTATTGATGTGAATCTTCATCCTTCCGGAATATGGATTGCTTCGGTGGAAATGGCGCTGGAGACGGTGTACAAGGGACTTGACGCTACCAAACGAAAAAACGACTGGGGGCTGGCCGCGTGGCCCGGTACAGGAGTTACCAACTTAAAACCCTTTATCACGGGAAACAAAACATTCGCGGTAAGCGCCGAACTGATCAATGACCGAAAGCAGGTAATCGGCAAGCAAAACTTTACCGTAAAAGGCAGTTGGGCATGGAAGAATACAACGATTGATATTTCTCCTGACGATGCGCAAACGGTATCCTTCTCCAATGTCAAGGCGGCGAATATTACCGATAAATTGACTATACGGATTGCCAGTGTAAACGGCGTTGACGCTCAAAGCGCCGCTCAAAACGGTGTTTTACAGATACGGGCGGTATCAGGAGACGAGTTTAATCTGTGGCGTATGATTATTTTTTCCAGAGGCGTTATAACTGGTGTGCAAGAAAATGCACATGGAAAAATTGCAACCATTCCCGAAACCTTATGGGGTGATCCGGTTATAGGTATCGGAGCGGAAGCGTTTAGGGACAATAAATTGACCAGCGTTACCATCCCCAACAGCGTTACTTCTATCGGAGCGGAAGCGTTTAGTGGCAATAAATTGACCAGCGTCACCATACCCAACAGCGTTACTTCTATCGGAGCGAGGGCGTTTTATAAAAACAACCTGACTAGCGTAACCATTCCCAACGGCATTACTTCTATCGGTCATTATGCGTTTGCAAACAACCAACTGACCAGCGTTACCATCCCCAACAGTGTTACTTCTATCGAAGCGGGAGCGTTTAGTGGCAATAAATTGACCAGTGTTACCATTCCCAACAGTGTTATTTCTATTGAGTATGCGGCGTTTGGTGACAATAACCTGACCAGTGTTACCATTCCCAACAGTGTTACTTCGCTTAGTGGTTTTTCTAACAACTGGCTGACCAGCGTTACCATCCCCAACAGTGTTACTTCTATCGGAGAGGGTGCGTTTAACAAAAACCAACTGACTAGTGTGACCATACCAAACAGCGTTACTTATATCGGAGCGGAGGCGTTTTATGTGCAACGGCAATATAATGTTTCTGATATATATAAGATGGGGCCTTCCGATAAAACCCTGACCAGCGTTACCATAGGGGCTGGTGTAACCATGTCTAGAAACTCATTTCAAGATCAATTCTCGCAGTTCTACGAAAAAAACGGCAAAAAAGCGGGAGTGTATAAATATAATAGTAGTCCGCTATCGATGGGTTGGTATGGCCCTAAGTAAGGGATAAATCAGGCTGTTAGCCTGTTTCATAATAGTAACAAACAGCGCAAGGAGGAAAGAGTATGGAAATTAAAGATTTGGTTGAGGAAGTTATTGCCAAAAAAAACAAGACAATAACCGATGAAGTGTTTTTGCTAATCCAGAAAGACAGGGATTTTATGCAAAAGTATTTACAGCTTGTTCATGAAAAGGGCGTACAAACGGTGAACCAGAATATTGGTAAAATGGTTATGACAAGATATAACTTAACTCCTGATATGGGACGAAACACGAAACCCGAAAGTACCTTGATTGCGGATTCCCATCAAGAGTTCCAATAAAGGGTGTTATACCACGGGACGGCGTCCGGCGCCTGAGAATTTAGGCGCTGGACAACTCGTATTCCGCAAAACCGCTTTTATATACAGCCAATATGTTAGGCGAAATACAATCAAAATATTAAAATATTGAAAAATATCCATTGACAGAAAATAAAAATAACGGTAAATTGTGATTTATGGAATTAAATATCCCCATAAAATATCGTCAGGATATGGAAAACGCTACAAAATTACTCAAAAATGAAGGATGTGAAGCGGTTTTTCTGTTTGGTTCCCTGGTTACCGGGAAAGTTCGTGATAATTCCGATATAGATATTGGTATAAAAGGATATCCGACTGGTAAATTTTTTAGACTTTATTCGAGGCTGTTTTTTGATTTTGATAATAAAATTGATCTTGTTGATTTTGATACAAATGAGGATTTATATTTAATGCTCAATAAAATAGGGGAAGTTATCCAAATTGGATAAAAACATAAAGATAAAAATAGAACATGAAATTTCTCGAATAGAAAAAACAAATATCAGACGCAAGACCATTATTGGACTTATGTAAAATAAAGGAACCGGATTTTATTGAAATAACCGCAACCGCTCAAATATTACATTCTTTTTATAATGGAATAGAAAGTGTCATTCTATTATTTTTTAAAAACAGCGGAGAAACATTACCAAATGACATTCATTGGCATAAAACTTTATTTGAAATGGCTTTTGGAAACAACTCAAAAAATACAAAAATATTTAATGATGATATAAAGGAAAAATTAGAAGAATATTTATCTTACAGACATTTTATAAGACATTCATATAGTTCTGAATTAAAATGGAGTGAAATGGCTCCGTTAGTAAAGGAACTTGATGAAATATGGAAAACAATAAAAATAAATTTCGAAATATTTATAAAAAATAATTAAGAATTACATACTCATCATCTAACAGGTTGGTAACCTGTCATCACTACCTCCGCAAATTTCTCTATAATATTCAGTTATAGAGATAATTAAATTCAGGCGTCTTGGCTATTCCAACAGACCATGTAATATCATCATAGATGATAAGAGCCTTTACTTCAGCCCATGCGGAGTAATTATTTCCGCTTTCCAGCCATCCATTATTATTGTTCCTAAAATCGCCGGTCATTTGCGGTTCAAATGTCCAGGTTAATCCGTCGGAAGATAATCCCTCCGGAATGTGATGGTCTCCAACTCCCATCATTGCCCTGTTTTCCGGAATATAAATAGTAACGCCATAAGAATATTTTTGGGTATCAAAAGTAACTTCCGATGAAAATACCGGTTCGGATGATAAAGTTACGGCGGAATGAGCGTTGTCCAGTTCAAGTTTGACGGAATCCCTGTTGAAATATATGCCGTTTTCAGCAATACATTCAGCTTCCGCCGTATGCGGATATTCTAATGACGCATAATAATTCTGCTCGCTATAAGCCATTGCTGAAATATGATATTTTTTTCCCGCCTGAACAATCGGAAAAATAACTTTTCTGGTTTGTTTTATTTTTTCCAACTGCCGGCTGCCATGAACCCATCCCCGAACAGAGGTATCTGTTATTCCGGCATATGAAGAAATAATATTATGGGAACTTGCCGGTTCTTCTGTATTGAACCATTCCTAAACGGTGATCCACAAATGGTTTGTATCCGGCGGAATATTGCTCAAGGTTAAGAGTATACCTTCCGGCACTGCTTGAGCCGTTAATCCAAAATCCGCATCGGCAGCCCGATTTTTACCTGATACAAGCTCATCTGTGGCACAGCCAAAAGTAACCAGAGCGAAACCCAAAATCAGGGAGATTGCGAACCATGTTCGTGTCCTTAAAGCCCTAAAATGATGCATAATTTACCTCCTATATGCGCAACTCTCCATATAAGTATCGGTAAATTCAAATTATATTAATGAACATTTTTGATCATTTTTTGAAACAGCGCCTACTTTATAAAATGACAAATATCCAGAATAATTTTGTCTTTTTCATCAGGTGTTGTAAATCGCGGACAACCATAACGCTCAAGAAACCAATGGGCATTTTCATTGTCTTTTATAACCTCATACCCATTTTCTTCCAATTTCTTTCCGCAATTTTCTTCCTGCATATAAACATCAGCCTCTTTGCCGTATACCCAGCAAACACCCAATGTTGCCTTGGGAAAATCATGATATTCATAACCAGCAGGAACAGAAGTATTTTCCGGCATAAAAATACCTATCCAATATTCGAATGGTTCGCCTTCCTTCCACCGCATAAGCCCAATATACGCGTCGCCGTCTTCATATATTGATTTTAAATCCTTGTTTGTTTGTTTTTCGATTAACTCAAACCAGCCTTTTTCATGCCATTCACACCAATACTTGCCAAATGTTCCGTCAACACGGTCATTGTCTCCGTATTTTTTACCGATGAAACGCAATGCGGGTACATCCTGTTTGTATACCTTGATAATTTCTGCACTCATCTCTTAATCCCCCTCATAAGTATTAATGAAACTGATAATTGAGGATTTTCCAAAACTTTAGTTTTTGGAAAATCTACTTTAGATTTAATTGCAATTTTTTTGCAAGAAAAAGTGATGGCCGCCGTTTTAGGCGCCGGGTCAGGAACAACCTGTTGTGCCGCCGCAGGTATTGCATTTCATGCAGGTTCCGCTCCGTACCAGGGTGAAGGAACCGCAAGTAGGACAAGGGTCGCCTTCATAGCCTTTGATACGGGCCTGGGCAATTTTAACTACTTCGCTTTGTTCGGGCCTGGGCTGGTCAAGCACCTGAACCGGCAGGGCCGCCGCCGACAAGGCTGTTGGCATGGCTTGTACAGAAACTGTCCCATCGGTGTCGTGAGCGGACATTCCTCCCGCCAGCGCTTTAACGGTTCCCTTGCCGCTGTCGCTCTGAGGCGGCTGTCCCGAAGACCCCGGCCCTGAAACGCCGGTTGATTTTTGTCCGCCCGGCGCGGCGCCGCCTGACGCGGCGTTAGCTGAAGATGAAGGAGAGATGGGCTTAAAGCCGGCGCTGTGCTTTCCCTCAAAACGCTGTTTTGTCTCGCCGCCGTCTATTTCACCCTTGGTGCCGGTGGTGATAAGGTCTTCCGGCTTTACCTGGCCCAGATCGCTGCGTTTAAGATAGCTTATCGCCAGATCGCGGAAAATATAATCAATAACGCTGGTCGCCATTTTTACATAATCGTGGCCCTGAACCATGCCGTTCGGTTCAAAGCGGCTGAAGGTGAAAGCATCAACATATTCTTCCAGCGGAACGCCGTATTGCAGGCCCAATGAGACGGTAATGGCAAAACTGTTGAGGAGGCTGCGGAAAGCGGCGCCTTCCTTGTGCATGTCAAGAAAAATTTCGCCGAGGTTGCCGTCTTCGTATTCGCCGGTGCGGATAAAAATTGAGTGTCCGCCGATTTTTGCTTTTTGGGTATAGCCCATTCTGCGGTTGGGCAGGGGCTTGCGGATTCCCCGGACAGCGGGCTTGCGGGGATCAACCGTCAGGGACTGCAAATCAAGGCCTTTCTCAACTTTAAGTATGGTGTCGGCAAGGGGGTCGGTTCCCGGGGCAAGCGATGAAAGCGGCTGGGAAAGTTTTGATCCGTCACGGTACAGGGCTACCGCTTTCAGGGCGTTTTTCCATGAAAGCATATACGCGCCTTTGACATCCTCGTAATTCGCTCCATTGGGCATATTGATCGTTTTGGAAATCGCCCCGGAAATAAAGGGCTGTACCGCCGCCATCATGCCGATATGGGCAGTCCATGAAATGGAACGCTTGCCGTTTTTGCCGGACGGCGTAGCGGTGTCAAAAACCGCGTAATGTTCCGTGTTCAGGCCCGGCGCGCCTTCAAGACCCATTGTTCCGCAGGCGTAAAGTTCCGCTTCCGCGATGTCTTCGGAACTGAAATCAATATGCCTGAGCAGACTGAATCCCTGCAATGACCAGGTTGATTCGGGAATATGGAGAATTTTTTCAACAAAATCCTTGCCCAGTATCCAGGGGTTAAAAACCCCTTCCAGCCCCAGGGCTGTTTTAACCGCTTCCTCGGCGGCGGCTATCGCCTCCGGAGTAAAACCTCTCGCTTTAAGGGTTTCAGGATTTATTGCCGGAGCGCCGTTCAGCGTTTTACGTCCGGTGGCGTAGGCTACAATTTCCTCGATTGCCTGCGGCGTATAGCCGAGGGCTTCCAGCGCGGGAGGCACCGACTGATTGATGATTTTGAAATAGCCGCCGCCGGCAAGCTTTTTGAATTTAACCAGGGCAAAATCCGGCTCGATGCCAGTGGTGTCGCAGTCCATCAAAAGACCGATGGTGCCGGTGGGGGCAATGGCGCTGACCTGGGCATTGCGGTAACCGTGGGTTTTGCCGAGCTCAAGGGCGCGGTCCCAGGCGGCTTTTGCCGCGTCCAGAAGATACGGCGGACAGTAGGCGGCGTCTATCCCGCAGGGGATAGTGTGCAGCCCTTCATACTGGTTTTCACCTTCGTTGTACGCCGCCCGGCGGTGATTGCGTATAACACGCAGCATATTGTCCGCGTTTTCCCGGTAACGGAGGAAAGGCCCCATTGCGGCGGCCATGCGGGCGGACTGGGCGTAAGCCTCGCCGGAAAGCAGGGCCGAAAGCGCCGCCGCCACCGCCCGGCCTTCGCCGGAATCGTAGGCCAGACCCATGAGCATCAGCAGGGTTCCCAAATTGGCGTAACCCAAGCCCAAAGTACGGTACTGATAGGAAAGCTCCGCAATGCGGGGCGCGGGGAATTGCGCCATCACCACCGAGATTTCAAGAATCGTCGTCCAGATTCCAATGGCGTGGAGGTAGCCCTCAACATTAAATGTTTTTGATTTTTTGTCATACAGCGCCGCCAGGTTTATTGAAGCGAGGTTGCAGGCGGTATCGTCCAGAAACATATATTCGGAACAGGGATTCGACGCGCGGATTTCCCCGCCCGCCGGACAGGTATGCCAGTCGTTAATCGTGGTATGGTATTGCAGGCCCGGATCGGCGCACTGCCAACTGCTGCGGGCAATTTCAGTCCACAGTTTGCGGGCCTTAACTGTTTTAACCGTTTTGCCGCTGGTGCGGTTGGTCAGATTCCAGTCCGCGTCATTGAGCACCGCCCGCATAAATTCATCGCTGACCCGCAGGCTGTTGTTGGAACTTTGGCCGGAAACGGTATTGTACGCCTCATCATCCCACGCCGTGGAAAAAACCTGCGCGCTTATATCATCATCCCCCTGCTCGATCCGCCTGAGATGCTGGTACAGGTAAGACGCGGGGATTTTATCGCCTAACGCGGCGCGGAGAACCGCGGCAAGCTCATGATTTTTTTCAACGTTAAATTTATCGCCTTCCGGCCCCCGGAAACCGGCCAGCGCCTTTTTGATGCCCTCAAGGTGTTTTCTGACAATCGACGAACCGGTTACCATAGAGGCGACTTTATGCTCCTCGCCGGCCTTCCAGGAGATATATTTTTCCACGTCGGGGTGATCCACGTCCAGCGTGACCATTTTGGCGGCCCGGCGGGTAGTGCCGCCGGATTTTATCGCCGAAGCGGAACGGTCCCCGATTTTCAGAAATGAAATGAGGCCGGAAGAAACGCCGCCGCCGGAGAGCGGTTCGTTTATGCTGCGGATATTGGAAAAGTTGGAACCCGTACCGGAACCGTATTTGAAGAGCCGCGCCTCCCGCGTCACCAAATCCATGATGCCGCCCTCGTTCACCAGATTGTCTTCAATAGAAAGAATAAAGCAGGCGTGGGGCTGGGGCCGCTTGTAGGCGCTGTCTGATTTTACCAACTGTTTCTTTTCAGGGTCAAAATAGTAATGCCCCTGGGCCGGGCCGTCGATGCCGTACACCGCGTACAGGCCGGTGTTAAACCACTGGGGGCTGTTGGGCGCGGCAAGCTGGTGGGCAAGCATATAGCAGGTCTCATCATAGAAAGCCTTCGCGTCTTCCTCGCTGTCAAAGTACCCGCTTTGCCGCCCCCAGTCCATCCAGGTAAAGGCCAGCCGGTGAAATACCTGCCGGGCGTCATGTTCCGCGCCGTCTTCGGGCAAAATGCCGAGGTCTTGCCCGTCCGCCGAAGGCGCTGCCGAAGCCTCGTCCACAGCCGGCGCCCATTTTTTCCATTCGTACATTTTATCCGCCGGAACCCCGGCTTTGCGGAAATACTTCTGGGCAATAATATCCGCGGCAATTTGGCTCCAAAAAGAGGGCACAATAACGGTATTTTCCGAAAAAATAGCTTTTCCATCGGGGTTGCGGATCTCGCTCTTCCGTTTTTCCCATACTATATCGTGATACGGCCCGGTCTTCCGGTCCGTAAAAAACCGATTAATTTTCATTGTGTGTCTCCCACCCCCATATCTAGTGTCGGTCTAAAGAATATACACCATATAGAGCGGGAAGGCAAGAGTTATCGAGCAACAGTATTTATTTTCTACCAAATTACCAAAAAAGACAAAAATCCGCCTGAGAGAGTGGTGAGACGGGAAAAAGGGGGAAAAACAGATAAATTCAGGCGTTTTTGGTGTCAGAAACATCCGGCGGGGCAGCAAAAACCACATAATTACCCCTCGTTTTTTTCATTTGTCTGGTTTTTTAGCGCCATGTACCGTTTCCTTTTTTTTCTCTCTTTTAACGGTATGCCGGAATTTCATTACCGCAAAATTTATCTCAAGGGTAGTTTCTGTTCCGGATACAGGCATATCGGCGGCTACCAATTCAGAGAAAATATCTCCGCTTTTTTGCATAAGTAATTGTTGTTCCGGCTTTTCTTTAGCATCCGCCAGTTTTGCGATTGTATGCGACAATTCACGCAGTTTCGTAAAAGTCTCAATAATGGCAATAGCCGCCGTCGTTGCTTGCGGACTTCTCAATATTGTGGCAAGCATATATAGACCTTTTTCTGTAAAAGCCTTTGGCTGCGCTGTAGAATGTCTCAAGTTTTTGAACCGGTCAAAATTTTTGACCAGTTCAGTTCTGTTAGTTTCGACAATATAACCGGAAGGAAATTTTTCGGGATTGTTCTTTACGGCTTGATTTACCTCTTTTGTTAGCACGCCGTAGATACTCGCCACATCGCTGTCAATTAAAACATTCTGCCCTTTGACTGACACAATAGCTTCTTCTATGCCTGAAAAATCTATCGCCCCTGTTTGTTTTTTCATAATTACCCCCTAAATTCAAATAGCAAGTTATAAATAGCAAAGTAAGATACAACAATCTTAATTTTGCTCATTGCTCTTTGATATATAGGGCGCAAATTTGCATTTTGCATGACTGGAAATGAAAAATATTTTATTTTTTTGATTATTTTTTAGAGAGGGGAATACCCACCCCATAGGTAGCGTACCCCAATCAAAGGTACGCTAGCGCTTTTGTATGTCAGGTACCGAATTTTCCTGAAGTTGGTACTCTTGATCCCCAGTCCCTAAATAAAGAGAAATTAAGAGGAAATGATCGTAATGATTGCGTTAAGAGTATCATGAATTATATGTTCACCCAGATGGCCGGCAACAGAGAGAATAATGTTTTTGTCGGCAGTAAATATTTTGTTGGGACGGATAAAGCTGTCTACCGGCAGGCCGCCTGAAATAAAATCATGCATACCCAAAGAAAGTGCGAGCGGATCGGACTTGGATTTACTGGTTATTTGGCAGACAATAATATCGTCTCCGTTCATATCAGCCACTACAAATGCCGGACGTTTTTTACTGCCCGATAAATCGGTAAATGGAAAAGGGATGATAACTACATCACCTTTTACAAATCTGCCCATGCTTCATCCTCTTCCGGTGTATCCCAATCCTTTGATAGTGCTGCCTCGCTCAATAACATGGTTTCTGGTATCTGCGAAAGCTTTCGATGTTTTATCCATGCGACAAAATCGATGACTTCGCCAATACAATGTGCCGGAAGTGTTTCTATTTCATGCAATAAAACAGTGCGGTTTGTCATTATGTTCTCCCCATAAGGGAAATATAGTATAAAAAAAAACAATGAACAAGGAGCAATGAATAGAAATGCAACGCCACGGGTATCAAACGCAAATCAGCGGCTTTGTAACGCCATCTTGCCAGGATCACGCGGCGTTATGTTAAGCGGGGACATTTTTTATCATGCTCGTGGAAAGAACAGCACAGAGAAACCGAGCGAGACCATACAGATTGATATTCCCCCGGGCTTCAAAGCCCGCGAGTGGTAAGATGTCTAATCGGTGACAGTTACTTTTTTTGCAGACCGCGCCTGATGACTGCGCCTTTTTTGCCCGTCACGGGCTGTCGTCCGCCCCCTTCCGGCTGGATTATATGGTTATAAAGTAAATGTTATCGTCTATTTTCATTCAGCGGCTTTTTATGGTATAATAAGTCCCAGTATGGCTTTTCCGCCGCATCTGCCCGATCAAGTATATGAATTTGCCGCCGGCGTTAAGGCCGTCCTGTATCCCTTTTTCCACAAGGCGGCGGAACTGGGCAAGCGGCTGATGGAAAAACTGCCGCCGGAAAAACGGAAGCCGGTTTTGATGATCTCAATCGGGGCTTGCGCGGTTCTGGTGCTGATTTTTGCCGGGATACCGCTCTTGACAAGGGATAGACCTGATGAGCAAAAACCGGCGAAGACGCCCGTGGCGGGGAATGCGCCGGCGCGACAGGGGATTATCCCCCCTGATGAGTTGTTTTTGCCCGATGAGCCGGATTTTATCCCCGGGGTAATGCTGGAACGGGAGCAGCGTACCGCGTGGACTGCCGCTGATACCGCTCCCTTGTGGCAGGATCCGCTGAAAAACGGCGAAGAACCATGGCGAAATCGTGTTGAAAAAACCATAGATGAAATCATGGAGAGTGTTCCGTGAAAAAAGTGTGTTTTGTTAATATTCTGCTGTTTGTTATGATGATAGCGTTCGCTTCCTGTTCCAGCGCGCCCAAAAAACAGAAAACGGACAGTGTTCCTCCGAAAATATCCGTAAGCGAAGCCCCCGTTCAGGCAGAAGAGGATCCCGTAGCGGAACTTCCGGTAGAAGAACAGCCGCCTCTGGTGGAACCCGTACCTGAAATTCCCGAAACGGTAGCTGATAATGCAGCGGAAGAAGAACCCCGGGCAAAACCTGTTGAGCCGGAACCTCCGGCAGTGGCCGTTGTTCCGGAACCGGAACCGCCCCGAGCAGCCGAACCGCCGCCGGTAAGTTCTGCTCCCCAACCGGAACCGCCGCGGGTAACCCCGCCTCCTCCGGCAGCGGCAAGACCTCCGGCAACGCCGCCGCCTTCCCCTGTTGTACCGCCCGCAGGGCCACCCGCCGCGGAAGAAAAACCGCCGGCAGAAGAACCGCCCGCTATAGCCCGGGAACCGCTGCCGCGCGATGGACCTGAATTGCCCAGTCCCACCCCGGGTATCAGCGGCTGGCAGGACACGGCTTCATCCATGGTTTTTTCCCGTGTGGTGCGCGCCACTGTGGGGCAGTTGGTGGAGGTTCCCTTTCGGGGAACCGGCTGGGTGTATCTGGGCGAGGCCGGCGCTCAGCGGGGCATTATTTACGATTCCCGCAGACTCGAACCTGATGGACAGAGTTTTATTTTCAGAACTGAAAGGGCGGGAGATTATGCGCTGAAATTCTACCGACAGGATTTTATCCGTGATTTTATTATCAATGATTATGTACAGGTGATTGTCGGTGCGCCTGCCGAAACTGCCGGAACAGGCTGGTTCGGTCCGTCCATTGACTGGGGCCGGGTAGTTGCCGAACCGCGCTGGCCCAGCGCGCTGGGGGAGTCTCAGGCCCTCAGGGCGGACGGTCGTCCGGCCCAGTCTGACGCGCCGGCAGCCGGACCTGCCGCAGGCAGTACCGCAAACACTCCGCCATCCGCGGCGCCGGTGCGGCCATCGACAAGTCCTTCGGCAGAAACGCCGATTCCGTCAGCAACTCCGCCGGCAGCTTCGCAAGTAACCCCGGCAACTCCAGCGGCAACCCGGCCGACAACTCCGCAAATAACCTCACCGACAACTCCATCGGCAGCTACGCCAACGGCTCCGCCAGCGGCAACGGCGACGCCTCCGGCTGTTCCGGACGCGTCAAAAAATACCGCTTCAGAATTGCCGGCGTATGTTGACCCCGCAGAATATCTGGAAAAGGCAAAAGAGGAATTTGCGGCAGGCCGCGTAGCCTCGGCAATCTCTTTTCTCGACCGGTTTTGTGAACAGTACCCTTCGGGAACCGATGAAACATGGTGGCTCTACGGCCAGTTTTACGAAGCAAACAGCCCCAGCCGGAACATCCTCGCCTCTCTGAACAGCTACCGCCGTTTGGTACAGGAATATCCCCAGAGCAGCCGCTTTGATGACGCCCGCAAGAGAATTGCTTATTTGCAGAGGTATTACATAAATATTAATTAGGAACTGCTGAAGTGAAACAAACAAAAACCCGTTGTTTCCTGTTACTTCTATTAATTTTGGGTGCGCGTTCCGAAGCGCAGGAATACAATTCAGTTCCCCTTGATCACGCTGCCTACGGTATTATTGCAATGGGGATCATGCAGGGAATAATTCTTTCGCCGCCGGCGCCAAAGCCCTGGCCGCTCTACATGGTTAAAGAAAAACTCTGGGAAATGCTTGATGATCCCATGCAGATACTGTCTTCAGACGAGTTAGAAATGGTATCCCGCGTACTTGATTCCTTTGAGCGGAAAACAGGATTTCAGCCTCAGGATGGGAGATACCGGACAGAGAACAGCGGCTCTACTTTTGAAATGGGTCTGGTCTGGGAAAGTAATTTCTCGATTAAGACTCCCGACGCGTCATTCTCCAATCTTAATGTGTTGGGTCTGTACTCAGGCGGCGACATACTTGATTTTGTTTCATGGAACATTAATCCAAAGGCTTATGCCGGCTGGCCGGATAACCCTGCTTTGGGTTACGGGCTGGAAGGTGAATTGAACGGCGCTTTTTTCGGCCAGCGTTTACTGCTTCGCCTGGGACGGGTACGCCGCGGCTGGGGACACGATTCCGGCGAAACTTCGCTGTTTATAAACAGCCATGCCCGTCCCTTTACCGCGCTTGAAGGAACATTTTCACCGCTGTCATGGCTGAATATTTCCTTTCTGGGCGGCGCCCTTGAGCGTTTCAATGAAAACAACCAATGGCCCCATAACGAGCCGTTTACCAATGTGCTTTCAGCCGCTCAGGTTGAATTTAATCCGTCAATGTATATTCACCTGAATATGGGCGGCGCCGCTGTCCTGCTTAAACAGCCCAATACGGCGTTCTTTACCGGTTTTGAATTGCGGCTGCCCGGCCTGTTTATATTATGGGGGAGTCTTTTTATTGACCCCTTAGATTCATTTTCCGGAAATTTCTTTTCCATGAATAGCAACAGCTATGCTTACCAGGCAGGGATCAAGACCGTTATCCACTGGCTGCCCCTTGCCGCCTTTACCCTGAGCTACACCAGGATTGAGCCGTATTGTTATACCGGGGGACGGAATTCTCCGGACTCCGCTTTTACAAACGGAGGGGAATCACTGGGCTATTATCTGCCGCCCAACAGCGATGAATTGTTGCTGCGTTTTGAATACATACTGTTTACCGCCATAAAAACCTATTTCCAGTTTCAGACGATCCGCCACGGCGTTGATTATGGGTACGGAGCCGTTGGCGGTTCTTCCCTGTATGATACGTTGGCGGACGGCCATTCCGCCAACTACTTTTTCAACTTCTTTATAAAGAATGGCGTATACCAATGGGACAATATACTCAAGGTGGGCGGTTCATGTAGTTTAAAAGCCGGCGGCGGTTCCCATGGCGTACCGCTTTCAATATATGCGGAAGCAGGGCTGGTGGGAACCAGTTTTATCTTTAACGACATTGAGAATGAAATGAATCACGAATCGCGCGGTGATTCAATATACCAGCCCAGTACTTATCTTATTTTTTCTATCGGATTCCGGCTGTTTTGGTGATTTGTAGTTTTGTCGACTTATTAGTTAATGTTTTCGGCGCGCCGCGGGAATTCGGTGTAGATAATTCAGCGAAAAAATGGTATTATTTAGTACAGGAGAGAAAAAATGAAGAAGGTTTCTGTTCTTTTATGTTTGGTTTTATTTGTTACCGGTTTTGCCGCGGCGCAGATTTCAGCCGGCAAAACTCTTTATGTCTCTGTTAAAACATTAACGCTCAAATCCGGCACAGGTTTTTTTGCCGATAGTAACGGAACATTAAAATACGGAGACCGCGTTACAGTAATCCGGGTCGATGGTAAATTTGCGGAAGTCAAAAGCGCCGCGGATCCTTCAATTACCGGATGGACCGCGACAGCTAACCTTTCGGCAAAACAAGTAGCATCGGGAAACTCAAATACAGTATCAGCAAAAGAAGTAGCTCTTGCCGGAAAAGGCTTTAATCAGGAAGTTGAAAATTCATACAAGAATCAAAAAAATAATCTTAACTATGCCGATGTAGACAAAACCGAAGCGATAACTTTTCGTGAAGATGAGCTTAAAAATTTTCTTAAAGAAGGCCATTTAAAAGCGGGAGAAAATTAATGAAAAACAAAATATACACCCTTCTTTTTTCAAGTCTTTTTTTTGCCGGAACGATTTTTTCCTGTTCAACTGTTTCGAATATTGCCCAAATAGCCGGAGCCGCCGGATTGGTAAACCAGAATGCGGCTGATGCAATCAGCGCATCCGCAAAAGCCATTGGTACTGCCGCGGAAGAAATTAATCCCGAACAAGAATATTATGTCGGCAGGGCGGTAGCGGCAAATATTCTTGCTTCTTACAAACTCTATTCCGGAAATCAAACGCTGACCGCTTACTTAAACAATATATGCGCGGCTATAACGCTTAATTCTCCGCGTCCGGATATTTATAACGGATATCATGTCGCGCTGCTGGACAGCAATGAAATCAACGCCTTCGCGACTTCCGGCGGGCATATTTTCGTTACGCACGGACTTGTTAACGCCGCTAAATCCGAAGACGCCCTTGCCGGAGTAATAGCGCATGAAATCGCCCATATTCAGTTAAAGCACAGTATTAAAGCAATTAAAAACAACCGCGTTACTCAGGCTCTTTTGGTAACAGGCACATCGGCAGTCGGCGCGGCGGCAAACATGGACGTAAAACAATTAACCGACGTTATGAACGAATCAGTCGGGGAAATTGTACAAACGATGATAAATAACGGTTATTCACAAACACAGGAATTTGAAGCCGATAATACCGCATTATCTCTTATGGCGGGCGCCGGATACAACCCGTCAGGTTTGATTGAAATGCTTAAGTCATTGAGCGCTGTTCAAACAGCGGGCGTGGGTTTTGGCAAGACGCACCCAAGCCCCGCCACGCGCATAACCAATGCCAAAAAGTCTGTAGAAAAATACAAAGTTACGGATACAAGCGCGTCAAGAAACGCGCGGTTTGCCGTGGAAGCAAAATAGCCTCGCGTATTTAATATGAGTACACTGCTGTGTGATAACGGCAGCCTTGCCAGACTCGCGCCATTAAGAGTATACTTGCCCCAATGAGTAAAGACCTTTCTTATGTGCTGGTAACGCCTTATACTATCGCCAAAAGCAGAACCGGCGGAGTTGTTTCCCGGCTGCTGTCGCGGACGGATTTGGAGCTGGTAGGGGCGCAGATGTTTACTCCGGACGAAGCCTTTGCCATGGAATACGCGCAGAGCCTGCGAAAGCGTTCGCCGCAAAACCAGATAATGCTTTTAGCGGATTATGTTGAACAAAAAATTACCCCTTCCGGCGGGCGGCCCCACCGGACACTGTTGTTATTGTTCCGGGGGGAAAATCCCTGTGAAAAACTTTTGTCTATTTGCGGCCACATCTATACCCAGCATGTGGAGGTTGACGCGCTGTCCGGTGAGACTATTCGGGACACTTATGCCGATATGGTTTGTTCGCCGGATAATCCCGATGAGGTAAGTTATTTTGAACCGGCGGTATTGACCCCCCGCTGTCAGGACGAGGCAAATCAGGATCTCCTCCTTATGGCAAACTTTCTGGAAGGAAAGGGAAATATCGTACAAAATATCGTCTATCCCGATCCTTCGGTCATTGAGCAAACCCTGGTGATAATAAAACCCGACAACTGGACGCACAATTCATCCCGCCCCGGAACCATTATTGATATGTTTTCGCGCACCGGACTGCGGATCATCGGCATCAAGGTTCACCGCTTTTCGCTTGCCCAGGCTATGGATTTTTACGGCCCGGTTGAGACGGTGCTTAAAGAGAAACTTGCCCCCGACTACGGCCGGAGGGCCAAAGAATTACTGGAAAAAGAATTCCAGTTTACGCTCAGCGCGGAGTCCTCAAAAACCCTTACGGAAACTTTCGGCATTGACTGCGCCCGGGACCAGTTTGCCCAGATTGTTCAATTTATGTCCGGCAAACGGCCTCCTGCCAATGACAGCAGCTATTCTCCGGAAGAACTTGCCAAACCCGGCGATGTCAAAAGCATGATCCTTATCTATGAAGGCGAGAACGCCATAAAAAAAATCCGCGACGTGCTGGGCCCAACCGATCCCCTTAAAGCGCCGGAAGGCACGGTACGCCGGGAATTCGGTTCCAGCATAATGGTCAATACCGCCCATGCTTCGGATTCAGTAGAAAGTTACAACCGCGAAAAAGACATTGTTAAAACCGATGAGAATTCATTGGGGTCGATAATTAAAGAATATTTGAAATAAGTTAAAGGTTCGATTCAGGAATTTGGGTGTCGAGTACGCCGAGGCGCCAATCCCGTTCATACAAGCGGATTCGTGCCTGACACCGTTGCGTTAACTAAGAAAAAGAATTACCTAAAAAACTAATTGCAGCGTTTCTTGAATTACGATTCGGATGTTTCCATGTTCCTTCAAATTTAGTGGAAGCAGAATCAGATATGATATTTTTATATTTGTCTAAATTACTTTCAATAAAACTTTGAGTTTTAGTAAAACTGCTAAACTCTAAAGTTATTTGCCCGGTAATATTTACGGAATCGGCTTTATAAACAACAGAAGTCACCGGAATACCACTAGCGTCTATCAACCATAAATCAAAAGTTCCTTTTCCTGTATATGGCTTATTATCAGATAGTTTAAACAATCCTAATACCAAGGTTTTATCAGGTAACGTGGAAATATAACCATTTGAATTATAACTATACGCAATTCGATGGCTAATTACTTCATTTCTATCTGTTCCTTTAGGAACTACAAGTATTACAGCTCCCTTCGTCTTAAAAACAGTATATGGTTCCGCATCTATGTTTTTTATTAAAATTTCGCCTTGTTGAGCGAATACTCCCGATACAAAAATAAATGATAGAATTAAGCCTGTCATTGCCAATAAGATTTTTTTGTTCATAAAGAACTCCTTCTGCCATTACCGCCCTTGGGGGTAATGGTTAATGATTGTTACCCTCAACGAGGGCGTAAAAGCAGTTAACGCATATGGTGTCAGAACAAACCCGCGTATACAGTAAACTTGCTAAACTCTAGAGTTGTAGTTTGCCTGTTTATAGAAATTGTAACAGGGGTGCCGCCATCTGTATAAATTTTGGCCTCATCTTCATAAAAATATGGAGACACACATGGCACTATTACGACATAATAACTACCTGTTCCTGTCCAAGGCATACGGCCAAAATTCCATGTGTTATAAACAGGAATAATTAGATCAAAATTAACATTACCCGCAGAACCATCTTTTTGAACAGTTTCATACCAGAGGGCATTGACTCTTGGAAACCGTTCGTCGTACATATCGCTAGGATCCGCAATAAGAAAAACCCCGAACGAATGATAATAATTACCACCATTGTTAGCTGTTTTCCCCTGCCAAGTAGTAAAGCCGTTAATAGTAACACGCTTAGCTACTGGAAGTGTAACTGGAACATCTCCATCAATTTGTGCAATTTTTTCGCCTTTTACCATTACCTCAAAAATTTTATTGTCGCTGGATTTTAGGGTAAATATGCCATTTGTAAAGGCTGTAACTGTTCCGGTACTTGCCTTGACTGTACCATTTTTAAAAGTGATTGACAGGACATAGGTATCGCCTTCCCTGGGTTTATAAGCGGCTCTGCCTTCTGATGTGATTAACATTTTATAGGCATTGCCTTCAGCGTCATTGTATGTGTATGTTGTTTCACCGCCGCCGATGCCACCGATGCCACCGCCACCGTCACCGTCACCGCAAGCGACGAAAGAAAACCCGATTACCGCAATAAGGGCGATAATTGCTATGTTTTGCATAGCTACGAACACTTTTAATGTGCTTTTCATACAAAACTCCTTTGCTTTTTTTAGTGTCTGACTTCTCAAAAATTCAAAAATAGTCCCTTAAAAGCAAGAATACTTCTTTATTTGGCAATACGTCAAGTACTAAAAAACATATAATATTGCCGTAAAAGCACATATGAAGAATAAAATGATGGGTATTAGACAGGTTTTAGCCCATAATTTGAAGAAAAACCGCCAAAAATGCGGTTTTACCCAAGAAAAACTTGCTGAAAAAGCCGGAATTTCCGCACATTATCTGGCAATGGTTGAAGTTGAAAAGAAATTCCCCACTCCCGAAATGCTTGATAAACTTGCAGAAGCCCTTGATATAGAAACGGTTCAACTTTTTGATGTTTCCGCAACGCCAGAAGGGGTATTATTGCAATTAGAACAGTCAATTATTTCCAATATAGAACACATTGTCAGTGTAACCATAAAACAAACACTTACCAATGAACTAAAATTAAATACCCACGTTTAGGTTAGGCCTAAAAAAGCTGCTTAAATTACACCTTAAAAAAATAAAACTTTTTTTTCTGTTTTCACTCAAGCAAAACACAACTTTGCGCCCTATATAAGGTATGAGAAAAGAAAAGAAACTGAGAAAAGAAACAACCATGAAAGAAAACATGGGGAAATTAATGCTTGACGTGGGCAAGCTGGCAGTCGGGGGTGTAATTATTGGCGGTATCTTGCGCGGCGCGGTATCTCAAGTTATACTCATCATAGGCGGGTCTGTAGCGGTGACAATACTATTTATATTGGGGCTTCTATTTACGGTGAAAGAAAAGAAGGAGTAACCTATGTTAGACATGATTGATCCATTTGGCATAGTATTACTTATCATGCTTCCCATTATAATATGGGGAAGCGTTATCTCATGGCGTGAACACCGAGACAAAAAAAAGGTAGAACAATAGGCTGTAAGAATTGTCTCCATAAACGGCTATTTATTCTCTGTTATTTTTTTCATTTTTTTCTCTTTTCAATCAAGCAAAACGCAACTTTGCGCCCTATATATATCAGAGAGCAAAGTTAAGATTATTGTATCTTGCTTTGACATCGCCAACGAAGTTGGCGCCTACTCTTTGATTTTTTTGTCAAAGAGAGTATATTTGGAGAGGAGCCAAAAATGGAAGCAGTACAAACAGCAAGGCATCCGCAGGATGCCAATCCCCCCGGTTCTGAGACAGTCTGGGCGATCTTGCAGGAAACGGATCGGATTGTTAAAGAATTAGCAGAAAGCCATAAAGAATATGAACAGGAGAGGAAGAAAGACAAAGCGGAATTCAATGAAAAGCTAGGGAATTATATCAAGCTTTTTGGTGATTTCACTGAATATATGATGGCTCCCAAACTGTGCGAGAAATTTAATGAGTTCGGGTTTAATTTTTCCAAAGCAATTAGAAATGTACGCGTAAGGGATCAAATTAATAATATTTATTTTGAAACTGACGCTGTGCTGGAAAATTACGATAAGGCTATGATAGTTGAAATAAAAACCCAACTTACCATTGAACGCATAAATAAACATATAGAACGGCTTGATAAAATGCGGAAATACGCTGATTTACACGGTGATAAACGTACATTTTTGGGCGCGGTTGCGGGCGTTGTGGTAGATGATGAAGTAAGAGAGCATGCCTTAAATCAAGGTCTTTATTTAATTGAACCTTCGGGAGAAGAACTTAATATTACCCCGCCAAACGGTCAACCGAAGGAATGGTAAGCAAGCCCAGCGAAAGCCCTATTTCAACTTTTCTACAATTTCAGCGAGAATTTTGTCGGCATCCGCGTATGAAACCTGGCAGGTTCCCACCTGATGATGACCGCCGCCGCCGTAATGAAGCATCAGGCTGCCGACATCAACGGTGGCGCTGCGGTTGATGATGCTGTAACCCACGGTGATGGCGACGTTGGCTTTACTGCGTCCGTCAACAATCCATATTGAAATATTTTGTTCGGGAAACAGGGTATAGACAAGGAAGCGGTTCCCCGCGTAGATCGTCTCCACGCCGCGAAAATCAATGACTACGGCATTGCCTTCGATTTTGGCGTATTTCTTAACCATATCATGGAACAACTCCGCTTGTTCCTTGTATACCTCTATCCGTTCCTTTACATCGGGCATGGAAAGAATTTCATCAATGCCTTTATCAACACAGGCGCGGGCAAGTTCCTTCATCAGATCATAATTGCTGATGGTAAAATTGCGGAAGCGGCCAAGTCCGGTTCGGGGGTCCATGATAAAGCCGAGCAAAACCCATCCATGGGGATGAAGGATTTCTTCGGCAATAAGGTTTCCTGAATCCACCTTGTCTACATAATGGACCATTTCCGCAAAACGCCCCAGCTTCTCATCGCCGCCGTAATAGTCGTATACCACGCGGGCGCAGCTTGGGGCTTTGCGGGACACGCCTTCAAAATAGGTATTCGGCCCCAGCCGTTCAGTTTCACTGGAATGATGATCAAACCAAAGCTTGCAGCCCTTGATGTAGGGAATATTGGCAAGAATGTCGTGGTCGGTCGCTTCGACCAGTCCGTCCTGAATATCCTTGGGATGGACGAATTTCCATTCATCAATAAGACCGAGGTGCAGCAAAAGCGCCCCGCAGGCCAATCCGTCAAAATCCGATCTGGTTAATAATCTCATTTTTCCACCTTCTTCCGTCATTTTACACCTTTTGTCATTTTTTTGCTACTGGTCTCTGACCTTTTTTCTCCTGTTCGTTATAATAGAGGACATGAAAATGAAGAATTTTCTGACGGCAGGGATAATTATCCTGTTATTATGCGCCTGTTCCGGCCTTCCCAATGCCGGTCCAGCCGCCCGGGGAAACCTTGGTCAGCCAACGGATCAGGTTCCTTTTATGGAAAAGGTCAGGACCGGAACCCTGCCCAGCGGCCTGCGGTATTTTATTCTGGAAAACGCCATGCCCGAAAACCGCGCCTATCTTACGCTGGCGGTGAATGCCGGTTCCGTGCTTGAAAATGACGATGAGCAGGGTCTTGCCCATTTTGTTGAACACATGGCGTTTAACGGCACGGCCCGTTTTCCGGAAGCGGAACTGGTAAACTATCTCCGCTCGCTGGGTATGCGTTTCGGGCCGGAGGTAAACGCCTACACTTCTTTTGATAAAACCGTGTACGGTATCGAAGTGCCGGTGGAAAGCGGCAAAGACGGGGTGCGGCGTATTCCCGCGACGGCTCTGGCGGTTATTGACGACTGGACGCGGGCTATTACTTTTGCCCCGTCAAGCATGGATAATGAACGGTTGGTTGTTCTGGAGGAGTACCGCTCGCGGCTGGGGGCATGGGACAGGATACGGCAAAAATGGCTGCCGGTGCTGTTCCGCGATTCGCCCTATGCCCGGCGTATGCCCATTGGCCTGCCGGAAATAATTGAAAACGCGCCGGTTTCGCGGCTGGTGGGTTTTTATAAAAAATGGTATCAAGCCGACAATATGGCGCTGATACTTGTGGGTGATTTTGACGGGGCCGCGCTTGAGGCTTCGTTAGCCGATCATTTTAAGATACAGAAATCCGCCGCGCCGACAGACCGGCCTCATTACGATCTGCCCGTTCCCCAAAACGGGAATATAGAAACCCTTATCCTGACCGACCCTGAATTGACCAATACGAATATTTATCTCTACTTCAAACGCGGTCATGAAACGCCGCGGGGCGATCTGTCATTTTACCGTAGTGAAGTTATTGATAATCTTATTTACCGTATGTTGAGTTTCCGTTTTGAGGATGCGCTGACCAGGCCGGAAACTCCCTATATATATGCCGGCGCGGGAACCGCCCGCTATGGGGCTTCTTCGCGCTTTTATGTGATGGTAGCCCAGGCTAAAACCGGTTCCACTGAGGCGAGCCTGGTGGAACTGCTGCGGGAAAAAGAAGCAATACTCCGCTACGGTTTTTCCAGTGGGACATTGGCAAACTCAGTGAAAGCTTTGCTTTCCGATACACGGCGGCTGGTACAGGAAAAAGACCGGCAGGAATCAAACAAGTATGTGGACGCGCTTACCAACTATTACCTTGAGGGGGGGAATCTGGCTGATGTGGAATGGGAACTGGAAGCGTTGCAGCAACTGTTGCCCCGTATTAAAGTCAAAGACATTAACGCCGCCATAAAGGATTATTTTTCCGGTAATGATGTGCAGGTGTTTATCTTTGCCCCCGACGCGGAACAGGCAAACCTGCCCAGTGAAGAACGCATCAGGCAGATAATAAGCGAAAGCGGCAAGCTGAAAGCCGCCCAGCCCAAATACAAAAATGTAAAGAGCAATCTTGTGTCAAAAATTCCGGCTAAAGGTTCGGTGATCACGGAATCGACCGATGAGGAAACCGGCGCTGTCTTGTGGGAACTGAACAACGGAGCGAAAGTTATCCTGAAATCAACCAAAAATAAAAATGATGAAATTATTTTACAGGCTATGGCGCGGGGCGGAATCAGCAGCGCCGCGCCGGAAGACGACATATCCGCCGGTCTTGCCGTTGAAATGACGCAGGTTTCCGGTTTGGGACCCTGGCCGCGTTCCGATTTGTCGCGAAAACTTACCGGAAAACAGGTTTCACTTTCACATTCAATTTCCAGCTATTATCGGGATTTCCGGGGTTCCGCCACATCGGGCGATCTGAAGACGTTATTCGAAATGGTGTACCTGAGCTTTACCGATCCCCGGATTGATCCCAAAGCGGTACAGGCGATGAAGGATCAATATGTGACATCCCTCGCCCTTCGCGGTGAAAATCCTCAAACGGTTTTTTCCGATGAAATTAACCGGACAATCTACAGCGGCCATCCCCGATTTAAGCCGCTGGAACTGGCGGATCTTCCCAAAATAAACATTGACGCGGCGCTGAATTTTATCCGCAAAGGAACAAACCCCGCCGATTATACCTTTATCTTTACGGGTAATCTGGAAATCAAAACGATGAGGGATTATATCGAAACTTACATTGCGTCAATTCCCCGCGGGGAAAGCTGGAACGCCTGGACAGACCTGGGCGTTACCCGTCCGGGAAAAGTTGAAAATATTGTTCACAAGGGAAAAGAAGAACAAGGCATGGTTTACATGGCATGGTTTTCCAAAGCCCCCTTTACCGAAGAACTCAGTATAACGGCCCAGGTGTTAAACGAATATCTTGAGATTAAAATGACCGAAGAAATACGCGAGAAACTCGGCGGAGTTTATTCGATTGCCGTGAATGTGTCGGTTTCGCCGGTTCCCCAGGGCGAGCTTTCGATGCAGGTGTATTTCTTCTGCGACCCCAAACGGGTGCAGGAACTCAGCGCCGCGGTTATTAATTTGTTGAATCAAACGGCGACCAGCGCCATCGACCGGGATATTTTTGACAAAGCCGTGGAAGCGCTAAAAAAAGAATGGGAAACCTCAATACAGAGTAATGCCTATATTGCCCAGAGCTACGCCAATTCTTCGGTTTTGTTGAATCTGCCCCTGTCGCGGCTTAACAAGCGGCCCCAATACTTCAGCGCCGTTACTCCGGCGGACATTCAGAAAATCTGCGCCCAACTTGTGCAGGGCAACGGCCCGGCGCGGGTGGTGCTATTGCCGGATTAGTTGTCGTTTCTCTCAATCCGCGCGCCCAGAGCGGAAAGACGGTCTACCAGATTCTCATAACCGCGTTCAATCTGATAAACATTGCGTATAATGCTTTTCCCGTCGGCGCACAGGGCGGCAATGAGCATCGCCATACCGGCGCGGACATCGGGACTGATGAGTTCCGAGCCGTTGAGTCTTGACGGGCCGGAAACAACCGCCCGGTGGGGATCGCATAACACAATCCGCGCCCCCATCGCGATAAGTTTGTCTACAAAGAACATCCGCGACTCAAACATTTTTTCGTGGATTAACACCGTTCCCTTTACCTGGGTGGCTACCACGGTGATAATACTGGTCAGATCGGGGGGGAAGCCCGGCCAGGGAGCGTCATCAATTTTGGGGATCATGCCGCCCAGATCGCAGTTGACCTCTTTCATTTGATTCCGGGGGACATGGATAGTTGTCCCCTCATGCGCCCAGGAAATGCCCAGTTTGCCAAAGGCGATTTTGGCGGGGCGCAGATCCTGAGGGCGCGTTCCCTCAATGTGCAAGTCTCCGCCGGTGGCGGCGGCAAGCCCGATAAAAGAGCCTACCTCCATAAAATCCGCGCCTATGGTAAATTCGCAGCCGGCCAGTTTTTTAACGCCGGTGATGGTGAGAACATTTGAGCCTATGCCTTCAATCTTCGCCCCCATTGAAACGAGCATTTGGCAGAGGTCCTGCACATGCGGTTCGCCGGCGGCGTTAGTCAGAATCGTTTTCCCTTTTGCAAGCACCGCCGCCATGATTGCGTTTTCCGTACCGGTAACCGACGCTTCATCAAGGAAGATGTCGGCCCCGGTCAGCGACTTCGCGCTAAAGGTAAAAGCATCGCCGGTTTTAACCTTTGCCCCCAATTCGGTAAGGGCGAGAAAATGGGTATCCAGCCGCCGCCTGCCGATGATGTCCCCGCCGGGGGGGGACAGTACCACCTTGCCCGTCCGGGCAAGCAGCGGGCCGGCAAACAGAATCGAAGCCCGTATTTTTTTTGCCAGCTCAACAGGCACTACGGAACTGGTAATATTACCCAGCTGCAGATGGTAGGTATTTGCCTCCAAATATTCCACCGATCCCCCCAGGGCGGCGTATATTTCCAGCATTACATGAACGTCTTCAATTTCGGGGATATTTCTGAGTACAACCGGCTCGTTGGTCAACAGGGCCGCCGCTATGCAGGGCAGGGCGGCATTTTTGTTGCCGCTTGCCTTTATCGTGCCGTCCAGCGGAACGCCGCCGTCGATAAGGTATTCACTCATAATAATGAATCTAATGGCAGAGTATATATATGTCAATGGAGGCTTTTTGAAGAAACCATAATATTATAGACGCCTTCCATTGATTCACTTTTTTTTATATAGTTGAATAACAGCGACACTAGCTCACCCGGATAGAGCAGCTGCCTTCTAAGCAGCAGGTAGGGGGTTCGAGTCCCTCGTGTCGCAGAAGGATTTAATTATGCACACATATAAAACCAATGGAGTCTGTTCCAGCGAAATCAATTTTGAGCTGCGTGACGGCAAAGTGTATTCGGTTTCTTTTAAGAACGGCTGTAATGGCAACCTGAAAGCGGTTGGCATACTTACCGAAGGAATGGATGCCGGAGAACTGGTCAAAAAACTGAAAGGGCTGCGCTGCGGCAAGAGAGAAACATCCTGCGCCGATCAACTGGCAACGGCCGTTGCCCAGGCTTCAGCCGGGACTGTTTAGAAACTCCCATGAGGCTGCTCTTTCACTGTTGCTGCGGCCCCTGCGCGACGGCCTGCGTTGAAAGCCTTTCCACCGAAGGTATAACGCCCACGCTGTTCTGGTACAATCCCAACATCCATCCGCTAAGTGAATACCACAAGCGCCGCAACGCCTTGTCAGCGTTTGCCGCCGCCGGAAATCACGCGCTGGAAATGAAAGAAGAAGAATTTTTAACCACGGAGGACACGGAGTTTCACGGAGGAGGAGAAGAAAAAGACGAATACGGACAGGAATTTTTCTTAAAATGCTTAGGCAGTAAAACGGAAGCGCCGGAGCGTTGCTCAGTATGCTATCGTATGCGCCTGGAACGAACCGCGGCTTACGCGGCGGAAAAAGGTTTTGACGCTTTCAGCGCCAGCCTGCTTATCAGCCCCTGGCAGCAGCACGATGTAATCCGCAGTCTGGGCGAAGAACTGGCAGAACGTTATGGTGTGGAATTTATCTACCGGGACTTTCGGCCCTTGTTTCAGCGCAGCCGGATACTGGCCCGCGCCGCCGGTTTGTATATGCAAAAATATTGCGGCTGTATTTTCAGCGAAAAAGGCACTCCCCGGAAAGCGCACAATCAAACTGAATTGGAAAAGGTGAATCCGCTGTTTCAACGGCTTGCCCTGCTGACCGGCGCGGATGTTCTGGAAAAACTGGCGCGCACCAGCGTACTGGTTGTCGGCATCGGAGGGGTGGGAAGCTGGTGCGCCGAGGCGCTTGTCCGTTCCGGCATAGGCAAAATAACCATCGTGGATTTTGACACGGTGGATATTACCAACGTTAACCGTCAGTTGCAGGCGACAAGCCGGACGGTGGGCTGCGTCAAAGTTGAAGTTCTTAAACAGCGTTTACTGGAAATAAATCCCCGCTGCGAAGTAACCGCGTGGAAGAAAATTTTTTCGCGGGAAAACGCCGTCGAATTCGGCATTGAAAAAATGAATTATGTAATCGATGCCATTGACAGTTTGGAATGTAAACTTGATTTGATAGAAATAAGCGTCGCCGCCGGTGTCTTCGGCGTAAAACTTTTTTCATCAATGGGCATGGCAAAAAAAATGGATCCAACCCGCATCAGAACCGCCGACATTTGGGAAACCGAGGGCTGCGCGCTGGCGCGGCTGGTCAGACAGGGTTTGCGTAAACGGGGATTTACCGGCAATTTTACCGCGGTGTACAGCGACGAACGGCTTGAAAAAATTGATAATAATGTCGTCGGTTCCGCGGTTACCGTTACCGCCGCGGCAGGTATGGCTTTGGCAAGCCTGGTGCTACGTGACATTACAGGACACCGATGAGCGGCAGATTTATACGCCGGGCAAACGCGGCAAGCATAGTGCAAAAATTAACGGTGAAGGCTGTCATGGAACGGGAACTGATCCGCGAAGGCGACCGCATCCTCATCGCCGCGTCGGGCGGCAAGGATTCGACCGTGCTTGCCTGGGCGCTTTCCTCAATACGGCCCGCGCTGAAAATAAATTATGAGCTTGCCGCCCTGCACATTTCCACCGATTTTTGCGCCTGCTGCAAAAAGTCAGTCCTCTCCCAGCGGCTTGACGAGTGGGGTATTCCCTTTACCGATCTCTTTGTGCCGGTCATCGGCAGGCTCAAGGAAGGGGAAAAAATGAACTGTTACTGGTGTTCCACTCAGCGGCGCACTGAACTGCTGCAATTCGCCATTGAAAATAAATTTAACAAAATCGCCCTGGGGCATCATCTGGATGACATTATCGAAACTTTTTTTATGAATCTCTGCGCCAAAGGCGAGATAAGCGCCATGCCTGTTTTGCTCAAGTACCGTAAATATCCGGTCAGCCTTATCCGTCCGCTGGCTTACCTTGAGGAAAGACAAATCATTGAGTGCGCCGCCGCGCAAAACATTCTTAAAGCCGCCTGTACCTGTCCCTACGGCGTCAATTCCAAACGCCGCGACATACGGCAGCGTATCGCGGTGTTTACCGGCGGCTCAGGCGCGGTTAAGCGGCGCATACTCAAGGCCTTGTCTTCAGGTGAGCGGGATTTGCTGACGGAGTAAATTAAGACGTTTTCAATACTTCCATTAAAGCGGTATTTATGTATAACATTTCCTTTCCCACCCGCAGATGCGACAAAATTTTTATGGCTTCCAGTTCCTTTAAATATTTTGACGCGGTTTTTCGGTTTATGCTTAATTTGTTTACCAAAAAATCAATTTTTGAATAAGGATTTTCAAATATCATTTCTACCAGTTCTTTTGAATATATCCGGGGACATTTTACCCTTACTTTTTCCAGAGTCGATTCCAGAAGGTCTTTTATAGCCTGAATTTTTTTCAGAGTTTGTTTTGATGTTTCTTCTATGCCGTCCAAAATATACAGTATCCAGGGTTCATAGATTCGTTTTTTTCTGACTTCCTGCAATAAAGAATAATAATCATTTTTATTTTTTATAATATACGAACTCAGATACAAAATCGGAGTATCCAGATAATTTTTAAGCAGCAGGTATAAAATATTCAGGATTCTGCCGGTACGTCCATTACCGTCATAAAAGGGATGTATAGACTCAAATTGATAATGTAATACCGCCATTTTCCAGAGACTGCTTTCATCATTGTTGAAATACCGGCAGAAGTTATCAAGCAGATCCCGAATCTCATGGTAATCCTGCGGGGGTATATACACGACCTCGTGGGTAGTGTCGTTGACCAGCGATGTGCCCGGCAGACGGCGGATACCGGCGGTGTTCTCCACAACGGTTTCCTGAATATTTTTTATATCATTGATCCGTATCAACTGTTTTTTTCTGATAATATTATAACCCATATAAATTGCCTCGCGGTAATTGATTACCTCTTTTACCGCGGGATCGTAAGTGTAGGGAGTCATCGTTAGATTTTTGTAGATTTCATCCTGGGTAGTAACAATATTTTCAATGGCGGAACTTTCTTTGGCTTCCTGCAGGGCAATGGCGCTAATCAGTATATTCTTGTTGGGAATAACAGGGGCAAAACCTTTGAGTTCCGCCAGAGCTTGCCGGGCCTCGGCTTCCTTCCGCAAAACCGTCCTGGTTTCGATTTTAGCCGAGGCAAACGGCAAAAGTGATAATTTTGCCCCTTTATTTGTCATGTCCAAAATTTAGCGTTTTTTACCCACGTTGTCAACTCATGTCCAAAATTCGGCGTTTCTTACCCATGTTGTCAATTCATGTCCAAAATTTCGAGTTTCTTACCCATGTTACAGGATTATTGAATCACGATCTCAGAAGCGGCTTTACCGTCTTTTGCGTAAATACGATTGGAATTGTAGGGGTCAAGGTAGCGCTGGCCTTTGTGAAAGAAAACATACTGGTATTTTCCCGGTGGAAGGGGAATATTGATGGAATAATTTCCGGCTGGGCCTTCTTTAAGCTGATACATAAACGGATCCCAACCGTTAAAGTTACCCGCCACCGAAACTGTTTCACCGGGCGGCCCCTTAAAGACAAAATTCAGGCTGCCGGGCGGCCCCTTAAGGGGACTGGGAACAATTTCTTTCTGCGGTATGGAAATAACCGAGCGGGAAAGCCCGGAATTGTCACGGCGGCTGTTAGAATTGGCAGGATCGGTCGTCCATAGGCCGTTGATGATCAGCCGGTACTCAATTTCGGCCGCCCCTTCGGGAATCTGATGCACATAAAAAATAATGCCTGAGTCTTTGTGCCGGTTGGGCTTTTTTTCTTCAGGGGGAATCTCATACGGATCACGGGCTACCAGCAGCTGCCTGAACCAGTGGACTTTGGCAAAGCCTTCATCGGCAAAAGCAACGCCCACGCGGCGCAGACTGGATGAAGCGGTAAAAATTATCAGGTCATCGACAATTTCCGGCGCCCCTGGTTCCGAAAAGCTCAACAAACGATCAAAAACCTGGTATGAATCAATCGATTCTATATCAACCGCATGGGAAAAACCGGCGGTAAAAAGCAGAAACCCTGCTAAAAATGTTCTTATTTTCATTGTTTTCATATATACTATCATATTATCGGCCGATAATAGAATATCTTAATATGCCGTCACTAAATGAGCTTCAGGAATTTAAAGCCTCTTTTAACGATATTGGCGGACAAAAAGCCGATCTTGAATCCCGAAATATTCCGTTTGATGACCTGGAACTTCCCGATCATGAACCGGAACCACTGCCAACTCCGGTCGAGGAAAATGCCGCCGGAGAAAGCGCCGCGCCGGATTTTACCGAAACAGAACCCGCGCTGGATCCGGCAGATGGCATAGATTTTAGCGCTTTTCTTGGTTCCCAGCCGGGTGATCTTCCCGAACCGCCCCCCGCTCCCGCTATTATGCCTGAAGATGAAATAGCGGAAACTCCCGAGAATTTGAACCCTCCCGAGGAACTTCTTTCCAACCTTTCCGAAGAACTTGACGCAATACCCCCGGATTTCCCTGAAGAGACCCTTGCGGGAGACAGTCGCCCTGCCAGCGACCCTGCCGATGACCTTGCCGGCGGCACAACCCTTGACCTTGACAGTCTGGACAACTTTGACCTTCCCGAAGATCCGCTCCCATCTGACTCTCCTGAAGAATCCCTTTCAGCGGACAGCGGCCCTGCCGGCGGCCTTACCGGCGATGAAGACTTTGACCTGGGCGTTTTTGACGACCTTAACGTTCCTGCTGAAGCGGCCCCGGCGGACGATGGCGGAGACCTTAATCCTGATAATTTAGGCGATTCCGGTGTTTCCGATGAAGCCACTCCGGTGGATGATGGCGGAAACCTTGATCTTGACAATTTGGGCGACTTCGGTACTCCCGAAGAAGCGGCCCCGGCGGATGATAGCGGAGACCTCAATCTTGATAATTTAGGTGATATGGGTCTTCCCGATGAGGCGGCTCCGGCGGACGATGGTGGAAACCTCGATCTTGACAATTTGGGCGACTTCGGTACTCCCGAAGAAACGGCTCCGGCGGATGATAGCGGAGACCTTGATCTTGATAATTTAGGTGATATGGGTCTTCCCGATGAGGCGGCTCCGGCAGATGATGGCGGAAACCTCGACCTTGATAATTTGGGCGACTTCGGTACTCCCGAAGAAGCGGCTCCGGCGGATGATGGTGGAGACCTTGATCTTGATAATTTAGGTGATATGGGTCTTCCCGAAGAAGCGGCTCCGGTGGACGATGGCGGAAACCTCGACCTTGACAATTTGGGCGACTTCGGTACTCCCGAAGAAGCGGCTCCGGCGGATGATAGCGGAGACCTTGATCTTGATAATTTAGGCGACCTTGGCGCTTCCGAAGAAGCCGCCCCGGCGGACGATGGCGGAAACCTCGACCTTGACAATTTGGGCGACTTCGGTACTCCCGAAGAAGCGGCCCCGGCGGATGATGGCGGAGACCTTGATCTTGATAATTTAGGCGACCTTGGCGCTTCCGAAGAAGCCGCCCCGGCAGATGATGGTGGAGACCTTGATCTTGACAATTTAGGTGATATGGGTCTTCCCGATGAGGCGGCTCCGGCAGATGAAGCGGCCCCGGCGGACGATGGCGGAAACCTTGATCTTGACAATTTAGGCGACCTCGGCGCTTCTGATGAAACGGCTTCGACAGACGAGGCGGCCCCGGCAGACGATGGCGGAAACTTTGACCTTGGTGATTTAGGCGACCTCGGCGCTTCTGATGAAGCCGCTTCGGCAGACGAGGCGGCCCCGGCAGACGATGGTGGAAACTTTGATCTTGGTGATTTAGGCGACCTTGGCGCTTCTGATGAAGCGGCTTCGGCAGACGATGGCGGAAACTTTGACCTTGGTGATTTAGGCGACCTTGGCGCTTCCGATGAAGCCGCCCCGACGGATGATGGCGGAGACCTTGGCCTTGATAATTTAGGCGATCTCGGCGCTTCTGACGAAGCCGCTTCGGCAGACGAGGCGGCCCCGGCAGACGATGGTGGAAACTTTGACCTTGGTGATTTAGGCGACCTCGGCGCTTCTGATGAAGCCGCCCCGGCGGATGAGTCAACAGTGGTGGAAAGCGACGGAATCCCCGATTCCGGCGGCATTGATGATTTTTCTTTTCCTGAACTTGAACTGGACAATGTCCTCAAAAGATCACAGCAAAAAACACCTGACGCCGATAAAAAGGCCGCAAAAAAAGGCAAGCGCCGGGGCAAGGCAAAAAAAGCAAAAACGGAATCATTACCCGATGATGTGGAAGAAATAGAGCTCAGTGACGATGAACTTGAAGGTTTACAGGAAACACTGTCCCGTTATCCCCTGAACCTGCGTATTGCCTGCGAAGAAATAATAGCCGAACAGGTCGTTAGCCCCAAACAACTGTCAGAACTGATTGAACATCTTGTCTGGGGCGCGACGGCAAAAGAAACCGCCGTATTGGCAGGCCGCATACTGGGTAAAACAATCACGGTACCCAAAGGTTTTGAAAAGAGCACCGGCGCGGCGCTGGAAGCGGAACAGGCCAGCTTTGCCTATATCTTTGTTCACAATTTCCTTCCCGTACTGCGGCTTTTTACGTTTATCGCCATTGTAGCAGCCTCGATTTTTTATCTTGTCTATAATTTTATTTATATTCCCCTGAAAGCGGAAGAAATTTACAAGATTGGCTACGAACGTATTTTCGCCGGAGAGTACCAGCGGGCAAATCAGCGTTTTAGCGAAGCCTTTGGCATACACCGGAAAAAAGACTGGTTCTATAAATATGCCGAGGCTTTCCGTGATGAACGGCAATACATATACGCCGAACAAAAATACGAAGAACTGCTTCATTATTATCTCCGCGACAAAAAAGGAATTCTGGATTACGCCAATCTGGAAACATATTACCTGCGCAACTACGCCAAGGCGGACAATCTCCTGCGGACTCAGCTTTTGGACTATGCCCCGAATGATCCCGAAGGCCTGCTTGCGGCAGGCGACAACTGCCTGATGTGGGGCGAAGTTGACTATTCCAAATATGAAGACGCCCGTTACTACTATGCCCGGTTGATGGAAAAATACGGCTGGAAAGCCCCGGTGGTAGAACGGATGATGAAATATTTTATCCGCACCGACAACCTTAAAGAAGTGCTGGGCCTCAAGGACTGGTTTGACAGGAATCCCAAGTGGGAACTTTCCGCGGAATCGCTGGGAGAACTGGGCGGCTACCTTTTGGATAAACAGCTTGAGGAAGTCCGGGGCGTTCCCAATGAGTATGTTGAATATATTGAAGATGTCCGCAGCCTGCTGCTGAAAGCGGTGTATGCCGATCCTTCGCTGCCGGAACCGCATTATCACCTTGCCCGCTATTACCACAAGCTCGGCAACACCCATGAGGAACGGGTCACCCTGCGTATCGCGGTTAAAACCTTTGAAGAGGCCCCGGAAATATCAATCCGCCGCGTCAAGTATCACATTGACGCCATTCAGCGCTATGCGGATGTTTTAATCAACGACCGGGAATTTATGCCCGCCGAAGAACAGTTGATAAAGGGAATCAATCTGTATGAAGACGCCGTTGCGCGGCGGCTGATTTCCCGTTCTCCCCAGTACGGCAAATTGTACGCCGGGCTGGGTGATCTTGAATACTTTACCAAAACCGGCGACATGGAAGCCGCCCTGCGCTATTACCACCGTTCGGAGCAAAACGGCTGGGCGCCGCCGGAGATGCAGTACCGCATGGGTTCCGCTTATTATCAGCTTGAAGACTGGAAAAACGCGCTGGAATATTTATTTGCCGCCTCTTCAAACCTTCCATTGAACCGCCGCGTTTTATTCGCGCTGGGAAATACCGCTCTTAAACGGGGTAATTATTTTGCCGCTCAGGGCTATTACAACCGTTTGCTTGACATACTTGAAAATCAGCGTTCCCGCTTGCCGGTACTGCTGCCCAATGACCGTCCCGAATACCTTGAACTGGCCGAACGCCTGATGATGGCCCGCAACAACGCCGGCGTTGCCTGCGAGATGCTTGCCGCCCAAACCGGAAACCGCAGCTACCAGACTCGGGCAATCTCTTATTACACAGAATCGTCACGCGCCTGGGACTCCCTTACCCGCGATCCCCGCACTATGGTACGTTCCGGCAGTACCCCCTTGCCTTATCTTAACACGCGGAACGCCCTTCGTCCGCAGATAGGCTATGAACCGCAGATATTCATCCGCATAGACCGGGAAGCGCTGGAAACCTCACCCTGGGAAAGCCTGTCTCCGCTTTTACGCATGGAAAACGGCATAAATAATTGAAATTAAAACGATAATGGTCAACAACCGGAACTTGTCCATTCCGTATATTTTTCATTAATCCAATGTTTAACTTTTTCAACAGTTTCTTCAAGTTTTATATTTGTAGTATCTATTAAATCAATTTCAGGTTTTCCTTCTTTCCCGTATTGTTTAAACCAATTATTAAATTCTTTTTGCCTTTCGATAAATTCCATGCTCTGACTGTTTCTCCATTGCGGACGACTTTTTAACCTGTTTTCCAATTCATTGTCCGAACAATAAAGGCTTAAATAAAATATTTTTGAAAAATATCCGCGTTCAATACACGGTTCAATGTTTTCAGGAACTCCTAAACCCGCGCCAAATAAAACTACCGGCCTGCCTGACTGTGATATATTTTTGGCAAGCCTTAACCATGTTTCAAAAAACTTTCTGTAATTATTTTCCGGTTTATTAAATTCTTCCTGCCATATAATGTCCGATTCAATTAAAACAACATTATCCATCTTTCCGAATAATTCCTTTAATACGGTTGATTTTCCGGTGCCGCTGGCCCCTGCGACAATAAATAAAGGCATTGGTTTGAACTGATTTTTATACCCGCATACGGGACAAATGGCATATCCGCCTTTTATATCGACTATTTTTTCCGCGCTGTATTCGCCGCATTTAAAACAAACGTTTATCATATTTACTCCGTTTATAAGCCGGTTGAAATGACGCATGAGCGTGTAATATTTTCAATATGAATTAATATCCTTTTTTATTCACCCACATCATCATATACAACATCACCACCATGAAAAATACATTCATATATTTTATTTTTTTTATAATATATTTCTTCAAATCCGTTAAACCAATGAAAATCACCGTTTATTTTACAACAATAAGAATAATCTCCGTTTATATATTCAAATGGTCCGCGAAACGGATAGTCTTCCGGTACATTTAATAAGGCTTCTTTTAAAAAATCACCGGAAAAATTATCTCCAATTACCCTGCCAATATAGTTCATTGACCAAAAGGGGATATTTTTGTTCCATAATGCTTCTTCTCCGGCAAATTTTGATCCGCCTAAATATGTATCAATGTACTTTAAATTTCCTTCCGAATATTGTAAATCATGCGAATTTGGCCTTGACGATTCAGTTTGAGCGCCTTTTCCCGCATAAGTTGCCTTTTTTGCTCTAATCAAAAATTCAACTGTATTTTTATCCATAAAACTATAAACCTTCTAAAGAATATATTTTATTCGTTTTATTTTGTCAATCTGTTTTCAAAATAATTTCATGCCAATTCAGCCATAATTTCGCATAACTTTTATACACATTTACCGATTATTGGATATGGCGTCAGGAGAACCGGTGATTGTCAGGGGTTTATGACGATTAACATACATGTCGCCGGACACACTTGCCGATTGGCGCGGTTTGTTGTATAACAATGATATGGCAGCTATTCGAAGCAGTATAACCAAAGCGTTTGGCATTCTTACGGCAGGCGGGGATTGTCCCGGACTGAATGCCGCAATACGGGGCGTTTGCCGGGCGGCGCATGATCGTTATGGCATGAAGATTATAGGCATTGCTGAAGGTTTCCGGGGGCTTATCGAAGAAAATGTCCGCACCCTCAATCCGATTGATTTTTCAGGGATACTGACCAGAGGGGGGACGATTCTGGGGGCGAGCAGGGAAAAGCCGTTCAAAGAGGAAATCGGTGACCCAAGAGAAATTGTGGGTGAAAAAGTAGCGGCCATTAAGAAAACTTACCACGGACTTGGCCTTGACTGCCTTGTCATTCTGGGGGGTAACGGCACCAATACTACGGGCTACCGCCTGTCGCAGGAAGGGCTTAATGTGATCGGCCTTCCCAAAACCATTGACAACGACATTGTAGGCACTGACCGGACTTTCGGTTTTCATTCCGCTCTGGCTATCGGTACGGAAGCCATTGACCGCCTCCATTCCACCGCGCAAAGCCACAGCCGCGTAATAGTAATTGAGTTAATGGGACACAAGGCCGGCTGGCTGGCGCTGTATGCCGGAGTTGCCGGCGGCGGCGATATTATTCTTATACCGGAAATTCCCTATAACATAAAAGCCATTGGCGATCATCTGAGGGACAGGGCAAAATCGGGCAAGACCTTTTCCATTGTGGTTGTCGCGGAAGGCGCGCTCTCCGTTGAAGAAGCAAAGATGGAAAAACGCGACCGCAAAAAGTACCGCGCCGAAAACGGCCCTTCAGTCGCCTACCGCGTTGCCCGCGAGATAGAGGCGGAAACCAGTATGGAAACCCGCGCTACTGTTTTGGGCTATGTACAGCGCGGCGGCATCCCCAGCGCCTCCGATCGCGTTCTTGCCACGAGCCTCGGCACAGCGGCCGCGGATCTCCTCGCCAAAGGCGATTATGGCCGCATGGTTGCCCTCGACGGCGACAAAATCACATCGGTAAATTTAAACGTCCCCGAAGGCAAGGTAAAAACCGTCTCAGAAAATCACTACATGCTTGACACCGCTATCGCTGTGGGGACGTGTCTGGGGAACCAATAACTGCACCCCGTTAAGGGGTGTAGATGAAAAAACCCCAATCGTTCCGGCGCCGGACAAGTCCTTACCAAGGGGCATTACATACTTTTACATTTCAGCTATAATTAGGCCATGTTTTCAATAACTGTAAGCCCCCGTTTTGGGGATCTGGACGCGCTGGGGCATCTTAACAATACTGTCCCGGTGTTTTGGTTTGAACTGGCGCGCAACCCGCTGTTTCAAATCTTTGATTGCGCGCTGGAATTAAAGCGCGAAACGTTTCCGCTGATTCTTGCCCATGCCGATTACGATTATGTGGATCAACTGTTTTTTCAGTATGAAGTGGAGATAAGAACATGGATCAGCCGTATCGGAACCAAGTCATTTACCGTGTACCACGAGGCATGGCAGCAGGGCAGGCTTTGCGTCAAGGGCAGTGTGGTGATAGTTCACTATAATTTCAACATAGAACAGTCAACCCCCATTCCGGAAGACAAGAAAAAACTGCTGGCTGAACATTTCTTAGAAACCAAGTAGTATTCCGGCGGCGGCGCCCAGAGCGATATAGATGACCGGGTGGCCCCGAAATTTGACGATAAGCAGATAGATGGCCGCGCAGACCAGGCCCTCGCGCCAGCGGATACATTCATACCATAAGCCGCCGGCAAGACCGCCGTCTTTGTTGTACAAGGCAAGCCGCCACACGCCCCAGCCCGCGGCGCAGAGCAGCCCCGCGGCGGCGGGACGAAGACCGGAAAACACCGACGCGGCGGCTTTACTTTCCTTAAACGATTGTAACGCTTTGGTAACAACGGCAATGACGATAACGGCGGGACTTACCAAGCCCAGCGCCGCCAGAATGCCTCCGGCAACGCCGCCGTATTGAAAGCCCGTCTGGGCGGCAACATTGACTCCGATGGCTCCCGGCGCGCATTGGGCGATGGCGAGAAAGTTGCCGATCTGTTCCGTGCTGAGCCAGCCGGTTTGCCGTATAAACGAAAAACGGTCTTGCGCCATGAGAAACAGGAACGGCAGTGTGGCAAGGCCGCCGCCCACAGCGAAGATTCCTATTTTAAAAAATTCAAGGTACAGCAGAAAGAGGTTCACGATTTATCTTCTCCCGCGCCGGTTTTCACATTGGGGCGAAAAAGCAAGAAACCCGCAAACCCCGCGCCCAGAATAATGTACACCGGCGACACGCTGAACACCGCGGACAGAACAAAAGCAATGACGCTGATAATAACTGCCCGGTAATCTTTGAAAAAGCCTTTGAAAAGTTTGATTGATGTATCAAGGATAAGGGCGCAGACCGCAAGGCGTATACCAGCCAAAGCGTGTTGCACCAGCGAATATTCGGCGAAACGTTTGACAAACAGCGAAACAAGCGTCATGAGGCAGACGCCGGGCAGTATTAGTCCGACAGTGGCGACAGCGCCGCCGAAGATGCCTTTACGTTTACAGCCGACAAAGGTGGCAATGTTGACGGCTATGACTCCCGGCGTGATTTGGGCGATGGTGTAAAAATCCAGCACCTCGTTCATGCTGATCCAGCCGCGTTTTTTGATTAACTCGCGTTCAAGCGCCGGCACTATCGCGTAACCGCCGCCAAAAGTTGTCGCGCCGATTACGATAAAGGCCCACAGAAGTTCAAAGTATTCCCGCAACGCGCTATTTTTCCTTCCGTATCGTTATGCGCAATTCATCAAGCTGCCTTTGGTCGATTTCGCCGGGGCTGTCGTCCATCAGGCCCTCGGCAAATGAATTTTTCGGGAAGGCGATAACTTCTTTTATTGAAGTCTGCCCGGCCATGAGCATAACCAGCCGGTCCAGCCCCGGCGCGATGCCGCCGTGAGGCGGAGCGCCGAATTTAAACGCGCCGGTTAAAAAGCCGAATCTTTTTTCCGCTTCGGCGGAATCAAAGCCGGCGATGCTAAAAATTCGCTGCTGTAAAACCGGGTCATGGATACGAATGGAGCCGGAGGCAAGTTCGTAGCCGTTTAACACCAGGTCGTACAGGTCGCCTTTTACCGCGCCAGGATCGCTTTCCAGCGTTGCGTGGTATTGTTCCTGCGGCCAACTGAACAGGTGATGCGCCGCTTCCCAGCGGTTTTCTTCCTCGTTAAATTCAAACAGGGGAAAATCGACGATCCACACAAATTCAAAGCGGTTGCCTTTATCACCAAGACCGAGGTCTTTGCCCAGTTTGGAACGCACCGCGCCCAGGGCGGTATTGGCGACAGTGCGCCGGGAATCCGCCACTATAAGGATAAGGTCGCCCGGCGCGGCACCCAACCCGCTGATTATTTGGGCAGCGTTTTCAGTAAAGAATTTGGCGACGCCGCCCTCCAGGGCAGTTTCACCGGTAACTTTCATCCACGCCATACCGCGGGCTTTGTAAATTTTCGCGTGGGCTTCCAGTTCCTCAATTTGTTTGCGGGAATAGTCCGCCTTGCCTTTTACCACCAGCGCCTTTACCCCGCCGCCCGCGATGGTAACGTTTTTTGCCGCCACCTGCCGCCGCTCGGTTTCGCCCTGGGCAAGGGCGTCCTTAAACGCCTGAAAGCCGCCCGCTTCAACATAGGGGGCAAAATCCCGCAAGGGCATATCAAAGCGCAGATCGGGCTTATCCGAGCCGTAACATTCCATTGCTTCTTCATGGCTTAAACGGCGGAAATGCGGCGGCAGGTCAACGCCGAGAGTTTTTTTGAACACATGGACAAGCATCCCCTCGGTTATGGCAATAATGTCGTCCCTGCCCACAAAGGACATTTCAATGTCAATCTGGGTAAATTCCGGCTGGCGGTCGCCGCGCGCGTCCTCGTCGCGGTAACAGCGGGCAATCTGAAAATATTTGTCAAAACCGGATACCATCAAAAGCTGTTTGTACAGTTGGGGCGACTGGGGCAGGGCGTAAAATTTTCCCGGATACAGCCGCGAGGGAACCAGATAATCCCGCGCCCCTTCCGGCGTTGACCGGATAAAAGTAGGAGTTTCAATTTCATAAAAACCGTTAGCTGTCATCCATTCGCGCACGGCGAATGACACCTCGCTGCGCAGGCGGATGCGGTCTTGCATTACCGCGGAGCGGAGATCAAGGTAACGGTACTTCAGGCGGAGTTCCTCGCCGGCGGTTGATTCCTCGTCAATCTGAAACGGCAGTACCTCACAGCGGTTCAAAATCGTTATCTTTGACGCCAGCACCTCAATTTCGCCGGTAGCCATCGCGGGGTTTATCATGTCATCCGGGCGGGAGCGCGCCGTTCCCTCAACGGCGATACAGAATTCGTTGCGCAGTTCCGCGCATATATCCGCAAGGCCGGCCTGGCTGCCGGTAGTGTCAACCGTTACCTGGGTAATGCCGTAACGGTCCCGTATATTGATAAAAAAAATTCCGCCGTGGTCGCGCTTGCGGTGAACCCAGCCGTTCAAAATAACCGTCCGGCCCGCGTCGGCTTTCCTCAAGCATCCGCAATCAACGGTTCGTTTCATTGCTTCCATGGAAAAGATGATATTCTTTTTTGGCGGTTTTGCCTACAATTTTTTTTGGAAATTGGCCAGAAACCGCCTGAAAATGTTAACGCTATACGGAAACCCAATATGAACGCAGTTTGCCCATAACTTCCTCAAAATCTATCGGTTTCCCGACATGGCTGTTCATACCGGCCTCAAGACACTTTTCAACATCCTCACGAAACACGTTAGCGGTCATGGCTATTATCGGTATGGTTTTTGCCGCCGGATCATCCAGCGCTCTGATGCGCTGTGTCGTTTCATAGCCGTCCATTTTCGGCATTTGTATATCCATGAAAATCATATCGTACTTATGCGGATCATCGGTAAACATACGAACGGCTTCTACGCCGTTTTCAGCGCAGTCTATCTCCAACTGTGTCGGTTCAAGCAGGGTTTGTACAATTTCGCGGTTAATTTCCACATCTTCGGCCAACAGTATATGCTTCCCGGCAAATATACCCGCAATATCCGCGGATTGCGATTTTTCCATCTGCCGTTTGTCCACGCCCAGACATTCATTGATGACCTCCACAATGGCAGAAGGGAACAGGGGTTTGGAAATGAATTTATCAACGCCCGCCGCTTTTGCTTCTTCGGCAATAGCGCTCCATTCGGCTGCGGAGACCATTATGACAATGGAATTTTCCGGCACACGCGCCTTTATTTCATGGGCAAGTTGTACGCCGTCCATAGCCGGCATTTTCCAGTCTATAAAATAGATATGATAGCCGCCCTTTTGGTCTATGAGCTCAAAGGCCTCTTCCCCACTTAAAGCGGCGTCGCAGGATAAGCCAAACCCCTGCATTATTTCTATGAAGTACGCTAAAATATCCGGGTCATCGTCTACGGTCAATATACGGACATTGTTCAAATTGACATCCAGTAATTGCTTTCGTTTGTCTTCTGCGCCCCGCATTACCTGAACCATAAAATTAAATGTAGAGCCTTTTCCGGTCTCTGATTCAACCCAAATGCTGCCGCCCATCATTTCCACTATGCCTTTGGAAATCGCAAGGCCAAGTCCCGTACCGCCGTATTTGCGGGTTGTGCTGGATTCAGCCTGTTCAAAAGACTGAAACAATCTTTTCTGCTGTTCGGGGCTTATGCCGATCCCGGTATCTTTTACCGAAAATTGCAGGGTACAGCGGTCGTTTATTTTATCCACAAGACGCACGGCAAGGCTGATAGAACCGTTTTCGGGGGTGAATTTAACCGCGTTTCCCAACAGGTTGGTGATGACCTGGGCAAGGCGCTGATCATCCCCTATCAATGTGCGGGGAATGGAACGGTCAATATGCACCGAGAATTTTTGATGTTTTTCATCTACGCGGAAATTGATGACATTCACTACCTGCCGGAGCATTTTCTCAAGGTCAAATTCCGCCGGAGCAAGTTCAAATTTGTTGGCTTCGATTTTGGACATATCCAGAATATCGTTAATCACGCCAAGCAGATGGTTGGAAGCGTCATGTATTTTATCAAAACAATAATCCTTACGTTCCATATCGGAAGCTGATTTCCCTATCGTAACCATGCCGGTTATGGCGTTTATCGGCGTTCTGATTTCATGGCTCATGTTGGCAAGAAACGCGCTTTTGTATCTGCTCTCCATGTTCGATTTGTTTTTTGCCTTGTCAACGCGAATCAGAACGATAATCAACACTGCCGCAAGCGCAACGCCCAATATACTTAGAATAAACGCCATTTCGTATACGGCTTGATAATATATATTTTTCGGCGCCAAGAGGCCTAAACGCCATCCATTGGAAAGCGTCTTGAAAAATCCGACGACTATTTCGCCTCTCCAGTTAACCCATTCGGCTCCTGAAATTTTTCCTGTGCGTAATAATTCATCAGTCAGGAAAGAAAGGGGGATTATCGGGTCGTACATTTTCAATCCGACAAAATCCGGATCCATGTGGCCAATTACGGTTAAGTCCTGACTGACCAATACTCCGAAACCGTCTTTGGTAAGAGCGGTATTGGCGACTCTTTCTCCGATATAACCAGCCTGTGTATCAATGGCGACAACGCCCAAACGATTGCCGTCACCGTCAAAAATACAGCGGGCGTATGAAAAAACAATTTCGCCTGTTATGGTGTCCGTATACGGTATTGTTTCGGCAATGGCATCGCCGGCCTCAAGAGCGGCTTTGTACCAGGGGCGGTCCATCGGCTGCCAATTATCCGGCGGCTGCCAGCCAATGCCGTTAAAAAAGAACGAACCTTCCGGAGATTTTTCTATGAAGCCGAAAGGACCGTTAGGGCTGAAAGATACATTATTTTTTGAAAGCAAATGACTTGATATATCCGTGTTATATGCGGTCAGTTTTGCGGCGCCATCTCCGCACAGGATTAAACTTTGTACGGATTGCGCAAAATTGTCCAGTATCGCGCGTGATTCCAGCAAATCAGAGTTGATTTGGGATTCCACATAGTCAAGTACGCTTTCAACATTGCGTTCAAGATTGATTCGTACGATTCTGCCGGTGAAGTAGAAGCTTAATACAACCATCATCAGAAAAGCAAAGACGGTAAACAGTATTTGTACATACAGGGAGTGTTTTAAGGTTATTCTCGGTATTTTAATACCCATCTTCTTCCTCCTTTATCCCGGCGCTATTCAGCGCCTAACAATGTTAGGCGCTGAATAAATTAGGCTACTTTGAAGAGCGATACTTCGCGTAATAAACGCTCAATACTCTCGTGGTTTTTCAGGCATATCTCATTGACATGGTTTACCGCCACGTTTACCTGTTCCGCGCCGGAGGCCATCTCGTTCATGCCGCCGGTTATTTCCTGCGTTACCAGTTCAAGGTTGCGGCTCTCATTCATCACTTCCTTGCTGCCATCAAGCATTTCCTGGGAACCGCCTTTTACCTGACGGGTGATTTCATTGACATTATCCACGCCGCTCAGTATTTGTTTGCTCCCCTGGCCCTGTTCCTCCATCGCGCTCCGGATATTTTCTTCCTGTTCCGCTACCGTCTTGACGCTTGAATCAATCGCTTCAAACTCGGAAAGCACATTCTCGGTGGATTTTGTTATATTGTTGATTGAGCCCATAATCTTTCTCAGAACTTCGCTGACTGTTTTAGACTGCTCGCTGGAGCTTTCCGCCAGTTTACGGATTTCATCGGCAACTACGGCAAAGCCCCTGCCGGCGTCTCCGGCGTGCGCCGCTTCTATCGCCGCGTTCATCGAAAGCAGATTGGTCTGGCTGGCGATGTTTTTCATTAATGAGTTAATTTTCGATAAAGCTTCGGATTCGCGGGCTATTTCATGAATATCCGCCGCGACTTCCCGCAATCCGCTGCGGCCCACTTCCGAGGCTTCCTCCAGTGTCTTTACATTGTCCGCGTTGTTGACCAGTGTTTTTGTTACCGAATTAATATTCGCTACCATTTCTTCAATGGCGGATGACGCCTGGGAAATATTACTGCTCTGGTTTTCCACATGACCGTTAAGTTTGTTGATATTGGTTATAACCTGTTCTATGGTGGCGTTGGTCTGGGTAACGCTGGCGCTCTGGTTAATAACACGCTCCTTTATGCTTTGGATGTTGGCGGTGATTTGATTAATCGCCGCG
>Ga0268262_10000283_pt1 | contig 67636 bp, 68 predicted proteins | sample TergutNc150P3_FD_190354 | JGI IMG/M metagenome (GOLD analysis project Ga0268262, IMG submission 190354) | Nasutitermes corniger P3 segment gut microbial community from laboratory colony in Florida, USA - Nc150 P3 (SPAdes) (version 2) | ecosystem: Host-associated > Arthropoda: Insects >... | reverse complement strand
CTGCGGCTATGGGGAATTTGAATAAAAGCGGTATTGGGGATGCCCTTGAAAGAGCTTTTAAAAAAAGAACGCCAATTTTGGGTATTTGCATAGGTTGCCAGATTATTTTGGAGGAGAGCGAGGAAGACGGAGGTGTGAAGTGCCTAGGTTTTTTGCAGGGCAAGGCGGCGAAATTCAAAAAAGAGCCAAATTTGAAAATCCCGCATATAGGTTGGAATCAGGTTAATTTCACAAAGGAACACCCTATTTTCAAAGGTATTCCGAATAATTCAAATTTTTATTTTGTTCATTCTTTTGCACCTTTTGCCTGCGACACGGCGGCTGTGTATGGCACAACGACTTATGGCTCGCAAACATTCCCTTGCGTTATTGGGAATGGAAGCAATTTGATTGCCACTCAGTTCCATTTGGAAAAGAGCGGCGATATTGGGTTAGAGGTTTTGAGGAATTTTAGCAGGCTTGGTTAGTTTTGTATGCAACGGACACTGAGCAACGCTCCCTTATAGGTGCCGCCACTACCGCTGCCAGATGATATATAATTTTGTCAACAGGTGTTGACATTTTTGTGCAGATTTTAAAAAAAGCCAAAAAATGAGGTTCATTCTGGAAATTCCAAAAATTCTGAGAATTCTGGTTCAGACAATGGGTAATTTTGATAAAAATAACGAAAATTAAGAAAAAAAAATAAAAAATAGCCCACAATGAGAAAAAAATATATTTTTATCTAAATGGGGGCTATTATGAGAATTTTTTCCTTTGCCATATTGCTCGCAATATCCATTGCGCTTTTGTCTTGCAGCAATGGTCCTATGCTAGAATCTGGAATGTTCAAGCAAGGCTATTATGAAGAAGAACTATACGAAGTTGCACCTCCAAATACAGATATAAGTTCAGATGAAGTTGAACTCTATTGCAAAGATATGACTTATGAAGAAAGCTTCGAGTGCGTTGCAAGTTTAAGCGACAAAAAACAAGAAGACTATAAAACATGGCAAAATAAAAAGAGTGAACAGCCTAAGCAGACTGCGCAGAAAAAACAAACTGCACAAAAAAAACCGACTAAAAAGCCCACACAAACTAAACAAACCAAAAAGCCTACACAAACTAAAAAGAAAAAGTGATTTTCTATATTAACCCCTGATGACAAACACCTATACCGAACTAGCAAATGCCCTTAATTCACATTTGGGCTCATCTGTAGCTATGCGCGTTCTCTCGGAGCGAGGCAAAAAAATTTACTTTCCGCACAAGGGTATTCTGGGTCAAAGCGCAGAAGCCAAAGGCACGGAAATTAACGCCACAATAGGAACGGCTTTTGAAGACGATGGCACGCCTCTTATGCTTCAAACGGTTAAAAACGCCTTTGCAATGCCAGACCATATAATTCACGCAGGCTTTCTTTACCAGCCCAGTTTTGGCAAAGCCCTGCTTCGCAAGAAATGGACAGAAATGCTGTCCAAAAAAAATAAGAATTTGCAGAACATAAAATTCAGCGAACCTGTTGTCACAGCTGCCCTAACCCACGCCCTTTCTGTATCTGCCGGCTTGTTTCTAAACCCCGGAGAGACCATTATAATTCCCGATTTATATTGGGATAACTACGATTTGATTTTCTCTGAGACTTATGGCGCGCAGATTAAAACATTCAACACATTCAAAAATGGGAATTTTGATGTGGCGGCTCTAGCTGCGGCTTTGGAAGAAGGTGGCAATGGAAAAAAAGTAGTGCTTTTGAATTTTCCAAATAATCCCACGGGCTACACAGTGACAGAAACCGAGGCAAATGAAATTTGCGAAGTGCTTAAAGCCTGTGCCCAAAAAGGCAACGATGTTGTTGTTCTCTTAGATGATGCTTATTTTGGCTTGGTTTACGAACATGGCATATATAAAGAATCCCTATTTGGGCTTTTGGCAAATGCTCACGAAAATCTATTAGCCGTGAAGCTAGATGGTCCAACAAAAGAGGATTATGTTTGGGGCTTTAGGATTGGTTTTATAACTTTTGCTTTCCACGGAGCAAGTGTGCCGCAGCTCAAAGCATTGGAAGACAAAGCTGCCGGCATGGTTCGTGCCACCATATCCAACACCGCAAGCACATCTCAAGAAATTTTATTGAACGCTTATAGCAGTGAAAGCTACGAAAAAGAGAAGCACGAAAAATACCACACTCTAAAAATTCGTTATGAAAAAATAAAGCACGTTTTGGCTGCTCACAAGGAATATGAACAGTCTTTTACGGCTATGCCTTTTAACAGCGGTTATTTTATGTGCGTTAAAATAAACGGTGCAGATCCCGAAGCTGTGCGGCAGGAATGTTTGAAAAATCACGGGCTTGGAGTTATAGTGCTATCTGGGCTTATTCGCATAGCCTTTTCCTCTGTTGCCTTAAACAAAATAGAAGAACTTTTTAAAAGGCTCCACAAAGCGGTGCAGGCGGTAAAAGCATGATTACTCGCCAACGCTCAACTATTTCTGTTCCTGGGCATATAGAAAAAATGCACACAAAAGCCTTTGCCTCTCCAGTTGATGTGGTTATGCTGGATTTGGAAGATTCCGTTCCTGTTGAAGCGAAGAACTTGGCAAGGGGGCAAGTAGTCAAAACTTTAACCGGCATTGAAGTTCAGAAAAGCAAAGGAATATCCGTGAGGGTAAATGGAACAGATACTCCCTATTGCTTTAGAGATGTTATAGAAATTGTGCAAGCGGCAAGCGCAAAAATAGATTCTATAGTTTTGCCAAAAGTGGATAGCGCAGGTGATGTGCATTTTCTCTCTCGCTTATTAGATGGCATAGAAGCGGAATTAGGCACGGAAAAACAGATAGCCATAGATGCTAGCATTGAATCTGCCTTGGCTATAGAAAACATTTCAGAAATTGCTGAAGCACCAAGAGTACGTTCTCTTATTTTTGGAATAGCAGACTACAGTGCTTCCATAGGAGCAAGACTGAGCAGCATCAGTGGGCACGGTGAAGAAGATGCAGATGTTTATCCGGGGCATAGGTGGAACTATGTTATGTCTAAAATAGTGCAAACCGCAAAAGCCCATAATTTACTTGCCATAGACTCTCCTTATGGAAATTTCAGGGATTTGTTGGAGCTTGGCAAAAGCGCAAAAATATCTGCTGCGCTTGGCTTTGACGGTAAATGGGCAATTCATCCGAGCCAAATAGAAACAATAAACAATGTGTTTTCGCCCACAAGCGAAGAGATAGACAGGGCAAACCGCATTCTTGAGGCTGCGAAAACAAACCCAGGGCGCGGAGCGGTTGCCATAGATGGCAGAATGGTGGATAGAGCAACTATAAGGTTGGCTCAGAAATTGGTGGACTCTGTTAAATAATGAATAGATTTTGTATAATTCTGCTCATATTTGTTGTGATGAGTTATTCACAGGAGGGTTCCTTTTCTTTGAATGATATGGAACCACCTAAAACAGAATTGTTTTATACAAATGAATTTCCAAAAGCAGGCGATACCCTTCATTTGAAAGTGGCTATACCGCAGGGGTGGCATATAAATGCGAACAAGGTTCCAGACGATTTTTTGGTGCCTAGCCAAGTGGAAGTTTTTGCGCAAGGTGTTGAGTTTGAGCCTGTGATATGGCCCGAACCCTTAACTCAACACAACGATTTGCTGAATATGGATTTGCTTTTGTTGCAAGATACCTTCACCATTAGCTTGCCAATAAAAAACCTTAAAAAAACCAACGACCCTTATGGGGTAAAAGTCAACTTCACCTATCAAGCTTGTTCTAATATTTGCCTGCCTCCAAAAACATTGGAGATTTTTTTAGGCGAAAAAAAAAACTGCGGCTTGTTAGATGATGGTGACGAAACTTCATTCTTCTTATATATCTTGCTTGCACTGCTCGGTGGTTTGCTATTGAATCTTATGCCTTGCGTGTTGCCGATTTTGTCTCTGAAAATTTTTAATTTGATGCGAAACACAAAAGAGGCAAAGCAATGGGCTTTTGCCACAACTGCTGGCATAAGTTTTTCCTTTTTTGTTATTGCCGCTATAATTGTAATTGTTCGCTTAACAGGAAATGCCATTGGTTGGGGATTTCAGTTTCAGCATCCTGCATATATAGCAACAATGGCTTTGGGTGTTATGATTTTCGCTTTGAATCTTTTTGGGATTTTTGAGATATGGATGCCTGGCAGCATGACTCATAATTTGAAGAAACATTCAAAAAGTTCCTTTGCTCATGGAATTTTGCTAGTTCTTTTGTCCACTCCTTGTTCCGCGCCATTTTTGGGCACCGCAGTGGGCTTTGCCTTTGTGGCATCCATTCCAAAGCTATTTGCGATTTTTGCCTCTGTTGCAATAGGATTGTCCCTGCCATACATAATTCTCGGTATATTTCCGCAATGGACAAAGAAAATGCCGCGACCTGGGCAATGGATGGAAACATTAAAGCAATTTTTGTGTTTTCCTATGCTGCTGACCGTTGTTTGGTTGGTTTGGATTTTTGCCAAGGAAGCTGGATTAGAAAGTTCTGCAAAACTTGGGATATTTTTGTGCATAGCATGTTTTTTTGCGTGGCTATCGGGTTTAATTGCAAAGCCAGGGAAGTCGTGGAAGCGTTTTGCCATTCTGTGGTTAGTTTTTATTATCATATACATATTCTCGTGGAATCTTTGGATTCATCCGCAAAAAGACAATTTAGAGGAGCATTGGCTTCCTTTTTCTCAAAAAAGGCTGGATAGCCTGAAGAACGAGGGTTTGGCTGTTTGGGTAAACGGCTCGGCAGATTGGTGCATAACCTGCAAGGTGAATGAAAAAGTATTTGAGAGCGAGGCAATTGAAAGGGCTTTTGAAGAAAAACACATAGTTAAAATGCGCGCAGACTATACCAACCCCAACGAAGAGGCACTAAAATTCTTTGAATTTTATGGGCGTAGCGCGGTTCCCTTTGATTTATTCATAACTTCCTATGGAAAAGCGATTTTAATAAGCGAAATTCTCACCGAAGATGCTGTTTTTGAAGCTCTTAAGATGGAGTATAGAAAATAATTTTCTATATTTATTAAAGAGGTGGAGTGATGCATATTTTCGTCATAGGTTCTAAGGGTATTCCTGCCTGTCATGGCGGCTTTGAAACATTTGTTGAAAATTTAACCGCTAAGAAAAAAAGCGGAGATATATGCTATTATGTATCTTGCTTAAATTCAGCCAAAAGAAATTTTGGATATAACGGAGCAAATTGTTTTGGCATTAATGTTCCAAATTGGTTTGGCAGTGCCAAGGCTGTTATTTATGATATTCTCTCGTTTAGAAAATCCATAGAATTCATAAAACAAAACAATATTAAAAACTCGGTAATTTACGTTCTCGCTTCTCGCATCGGTTTATTCATTTCTTTGCATAAAAAACAATTGGAAAGCTTGGGAGTAAAATTGCTTATAAACCCAGATGGTTTGGAATTTAAGAGAAGAAAATACAATTGGTTTATTAGGTGCTATTGGAAAATATCGGAAAAATATTCCGTGAAAAATGCGGATTTGGTTATTTGCGATTCAAAATGTATTCAAAACTATATACAAGAGGAATATGCGAAATACAAGCCCAAAACCAAATTTATCGCTTATGGCGCATACATAGAAAAATCTAAAATATCAGATGATGATGCAAATTTGCAAAATTGGTATAAAGAAAATAAAACAAGCCCAAATGATTATTATTTGGTTGTTGGGCGTTTTGTCCCTGAAAATAATTTTGGAATCATAGCAGGGGAATTCAACCTCTGCAATTCCAATAAAAAATTGGTAATCATCAGCAATTCAAAATCACGAGCATTGAATAACAGAGTTATTTTTGCCAGTCCTCTTTACAATAGCCAGCTATTGAAGAAAATTAGGGAAAATGCTTTTGCCTATATACACGGACATGAGGTAGGCGGCACAAATCCCTCTCTTTTGGAAGCATTGGCAAGCACAAAACTCAACTTGCTTTTGAATGTTTGCTTTAACAAGGAAGTTGCAGAAAATGGAGCTTTGTATTGGACAAAAGAAAAAGGCAATTTGGCAAAATTGATTGACAATGCAGATAAAATGCAGGAACAGGAAATTGAGAATTTGGAGAATTTGGCAAAGGGCAGAATTGAGAAAGAGTATAGTTGGGATATTATTGTAAAAGAATATGAAGAAGTTTTTTGCGAGGGGCTGCAATGAAAATTTTAGTGGATGCTCACGTTTTTGATAATGGCTTGCAAGGCACAACCTCTTATATTAAAAATCTTTACCATACCCTTGCGGACTTTCCAAATATTCAAATTACATTGTGCGCTAGTGATATAAATAATTTGAAAAATATTTTTACCGATGAAAAATTTGAATTTATCGCTTTAAAATCAAAATCTAAAATATGGCGGCTTTTTTACGAATATCCAAAAATCATACAAAATGGAAAATTTGATTTTGCGCATTTTCAATATATTGTGCCATTTAGAAAAAAATGTTTGTATATAAATACCATTCACGATATTCTTTTTTTGGATTTTCCCAATTATTTTGATTTATTTTACAGAATCACAAAGGGATTTTTATTCAAATTATCAGCAAAAAAGTCTGATATAATTTTTACGGTTTCGCAATTTTCAAAAAATCGCATTGCGGAAATTTTTTCAATTCCAAAAGACAATATACATATTTCGCCAAATGCGGTTCAGGTTTCAAAAATGCCAAATATAGATGTGAAAGAAAAATATGGAATTAGAAATTTTATTCATTATGTTGCTCGCTTTGAACCGAGAAAAAATCAAATTGGATTGTTGAAAGCTTATTTGAATAGCGGTTTGCATAATAATTATGATTTGGTTTTTATAGGCAGAATAAAAGACAAAATAGAGACGAAATATTATGAAAAATTTGTAAAATTGATTCCATCTGATGTAAAAATAAATGTTCATATATTTGAGAATTTGAGTGAGGAAGAATTGGTGGCTTTTTATAAACAATCATCTTGTTTTGCATATCCGTCTTTTGCAGAAGGCTTTGGCATTCCGCCAATTGAGGCTGGGCTTAATTGCTGCAAGGTGCTTTGCTCAAATCAAACCGCTATGGCAGATTTTGATTTTTTTAAATATACCTTTAATCCAAACAACGAAAATGAGTTGCAGCAAAAAATATTAGAGGTATTGAAAGATGATGAATATCCATTTGAAGAAATAAAAAAAACAATTATTGAAAAATATAGTTTATACGATATTGCAAACAACTTTTATAATATTGTTATGAGGCACCAATGATTCCTAAAATTTTGCATTATTGCTGGATTTCTGAGCATATTCCTGAAAATATTTCCAAATATATACAAAGCTGGAACCATTTTATGCCAGATTATCAAATAATTAAATGGGATTTGTCTAATTTTGATATTGCAAAAAGCGATTGGGTTAGAGAAGCCGTGGAAAAAAAGAAATGGGCATTTGCCGCCGATTATATTCGTTTATACGCTGTGTATAATTTTGGCGGAATATATTTGGATTCCGATGTTGAGGTGTTGAAACCATTTGATGATTTGCTGGATATGCCATATTTTTTGGGAACAGAAAAACCTTTGATTTCTCCTTTGTGGCCCGAACCCGCCATTTTTGGAGCTGAACCGAAATGCGTTTGGGTTAAGGACTGTTTAGATTATTATGAAGGAAAAAAATTTGTCAATAACAATAAATTATCCACAACAGCTTTGAATTTTATTGTACATAATATTCTAGAAAAAAAATATGGGTTAAAACAGATACAGAATAAAAATGAATTTGATGATAATTGCAAAGAAATTCAATTATTGCCCGATGATTATTTTAGCCCAAAATCTGGAAGAACCAAAAAAATTTATATTACAAAGAATACATATTGCATTCACCATTTTAACAATTCTTGGATAACGCCTTTTATGTTCTTTAAAAACAGAATTTCCAGAATAATAGGTTTAAAAAATTATAACAAAATTAAAAAAATTTTTAAATTAGGCACTGAGGCATAAGTATGGTTAGCATAGTGATACCTATATACAACTCAGAAAAATATTTAGATCGTTGCATACAATCTCTCGTGGCTCAAACAGAACCAGAAATAGAGATAATATTGGTAAATGATGGTTCATCAGATTCTTCGGGTTCCATAAGCGATGAATGGGCAAAAAAAGATTCTAGAATCAAAGTGATACATAGAGAAAATGATGGGGTTACAAATGCTAGAAAAGCTGGAGTGGAACATTCGGCTGGCGACTGGATTTGCTTTGTGGACTCAGATGACGAGCTTCCTGAACAAGCCATATATACATTATCCAAGCATATAAGAGATGATGTTGATATGATTATTGGAACATTGGAATACGATGGATATTTCAAGGTTTCTCGCAGATATAATTATGAAGAGCAAAATGCTTTGCAATATTTGAAATATATATTAAAGAATAAAGTACATAATGGACCTGTTGCTAGATTGATACGCAAAAGCCTTTTTGACAATTGCATTTTTGATATACCGCCAAAAATTACACGTGGCGAAGATGTGATTATGAATATACGATTAGCGCAAAAAACCAGAACGGTTATTCTTTTGCCAGATACTGTTTATCATTATCTATGGAATTCAGAATCGGTTTCATCAAAGAGCCGTTCTTTTAAGGAATTTATCAATTATGAAATTTTCTGGCATCGCATGGTTATGCAGTCTATTAACCCCTATTACAAAAAAAAATTAAAATGGGCTATAATATATTTCTATTGCCGGCAGTTGTACTGGCTTTTACTTAAAAAAAATTTTATGCTATTGAAGAATAGGTATGTATGAACATATTTCACTTTATATTTTTGCCCCTCTTATTGTATGCTTTGATAAATTATCATAGAGCCTTTCTTTTATATGTTATTATGCGGTTATTCCTTGACCCCTTGGTGCCTTTTATATATATGGGTTCACAACGCCTTCAAATGATGTTATTTATGGATACTTGCATGTTTGCGATTGTATTTCTCAATTACATTAATAATATGGCTAAAAAACCTAACTCTATTCCCAATCCATTTCCATTAAAAAAGCCTTTTCTTATATGTGTATTTTCAATTTTAATTTCTTCCTTGATATTTTCTCCTGTGCCACTTTCTCAAACTCTAGCATCTGCTTATGACCATATTTCGCAATTTATTTTTGTTTATTTATTTTGGAGAGAATTGAGAAAAATAACAGATGTTCGTTTTATTGTGAAAGGCTTGATGATTGTTTTTAGCATTGCTATAGTGTATGCTTTTTTTGAAAGGTTCAGTGATTTTTACAACCCATTGCACGAATACAAAGTATCTCTAAATCCTTCTGATTTTGAAGGTTGGGTTGGCGGTGGAACTCAAGAGGCAATTCGCGGACGAACATCCTCCATATTCCACAGCTCTCTTGGTTGTGGAGCTTATGCAGCAATAGTTGCTACCTTTTTCTATTACATAAATATATCTTGCAAAAAAGTGTGGAATTCCACGAAATTGACAAAATTTGCTTTTATGATAGGATTGTTTTTTCTTTTATTGTTTGCAAATGGTCGCGGGGCTATGCTGTATTTTGCAATTTCAATGTTATTTATGCTCAAACTGAAAAAAATACTCGGCTTATCTATATTTTTGCCGATTTTTTTCGTAATTTTTTACGATATTTTAGCTCCATCTTTGGCTACGGTTTTATCTATTTACAGTCAAAATGAAAGTGAAGTGCAAGGTTCTTCTTGGGCAATGAGGGTTATACAATTTTTTGCAACCGTTGATGTGTTGAAGGGTAGCCCTTGGTTTGGTTATGGAGAAAAAGGAGTGATGTATATTCAATCTCTGCGCCCAGAAGTGCTTGGAATGGAGAGTATGTGGTTGCAGATTATGGCAAAACGGGGAATTGTAGGCGTTATTTCTTTTATTTATCTATATTATTCCATGTTTAAATTAGGCAAGGGAATATCAAAGCGTTACGTAGTTGCTTCTGTTGTGGCTTGGCTTGTTCTATCAACTACAACTGTTGGTGGCGATTTGCATTTTCAAATATGCCTTATTTTAATAGCATATCGTTTGGAGTGTGAGGAAAAATTTTATGTGCGATAAACCATTTGTTTCTGTGATTATGCCTGTTCGCAATTGCAAACGTTTTGTGGCTAATGCAGTAAATAGCATTCTTTCGCAAACCTATGCAAATTTCGAATTTATAATCATAAATGATGGCTCAACAGATGAAACACCTCAAATTCTGGAAGGATATAATGATTCTCGCATTCAAATTATTAAGAATAGCAAAAATTTAGGTATATCGGAGTCTTTGAATTTGGGAATTTCACATTCCAAAGGGGAATTAATCGCTCGCATGGATGCAGATGATTTTAGTTTGCCGGGTCGTTTAGAAGCACAAGTTAAATTTATGCAAGAGCATCCAGAAGTTGGAGTATTGGGAACCCAGATTTCAATAATGAATTTTACTGGAAAAATTATGGATATTTCAAATTATCCGGCAAAAAGCGAAGATATTTTATATTTTTTCCCAGTCGGCTGCCCTGTGGCTCACCCAACGGTTATGGTTCGCAAAAATATATTGGCGGAATATCCTTACAGTACCACCGCGCTTTATGGAGAAGACTATGAATTGTGGAGCCGACTAATACACGTCACGAAGTTTGCAAATTTAGAGAAAATTTTTCTCAATTATAGAGTGTGGAAAGGGCAAGTGAGCAGCGCGAAAAAGAATTTGCAACATTTAAATTCATTGAAAATTTCATCTGATTTTTTGAAAAATCTTGGCGTTGCTGAACCAATACAGAGAAAAGCCGAAATACTGTATCTTTCAAGTATTAAACCTAAAATAAGCGAAATAAATTCCACTTTCATTGAAATTCATAATTTAGAAGAGAAATTGCTCGGAAAGAAAATTTCACCGCCTTATAATGTTATTGACAGATTTGTTTCCTGTATTTTTAAAGTATCTAAATTGATGTTTATCAAGAATGTCATTTTTTCGCAGTACTTGAAAGCGAACAAAAGCCGCCGTTTGGCATTTATAATAATTTTTAGAAAGATGACCGTGAAACTGAGGAAAAATAAGTGATTACCATTAAACTTATGGGTGGGCTTGGCAACCAAATGTTTCAGTATGCTTATGGTTTTGCTTTAGCAAAGCGAAAAAAAACAAAATTGTTGTTGGATATATCTTTTTTCAGTGAAAAAAATTTTGACACGCCGCGTACTTTTGAATTGGACCAGCTTTGCATTACTCAAAAAGACATCAAACAAAAACCGCTTTTGGCAAAAATTCCAAAAATCGGAAATAAACTCAAACCCCTTTTGAATTATTTTGAAGGCTATTTCCAAGATGAAAAATATTTTGCAGACTGCGAGGCAGAAATTCGCAAGGAATATCAATTCAAAGATAAGCTTCAAACTCCAGAAGGCAATACAGTAGCCATTCACGTTCGCAGGGGAGATTATGTTAAATTCGCAGATATTCATTTAGTATGCACTCCTAGTTATTACGAAAATGCGATTGCTTATGTTCAAAGCAAGGTGGAATCCCCAATATTTTATGTGTTCAGCGAAGATTTGGAATGGGTTAGGCAAAATATAAACATTCCGAGCAATTCTGTTTTTGTGGATTATAACCCAAATATGCAAAGCTCGCGCGATATGCAATTTATGAGTTTGTGCAAGCACCAGATAATTTCCAACAGCACATATAGCTGGTGGGCAGCTTGGCTTAATCAAAACCCTGATAAAATTGTTGTTGCGCCGGATAAATGGTTTGCCGATGGCAGAGAAACGGATCTTTACACGGAAAATATGGTTAAAATATCCTCAGTTTCTTCCGTTCATTAGCATTTAAGCCAATAAATAAAGTGCTTGTCGCAAACATAGCCAAAAAAGCTACAAGGCATATTAAAAATCCCTGCCAGCCATTGATATTCAAGGAAATATAAAAAGGCAGAGGAATGGAAATTATTCCAACCGCAAAGCATTTAACCAAAGAGAGGCTAATAAATTTTCCAATGGGGAATTTAGTAAGTTTACGAATAACCAGCACCGCATAAATCACTCTGAAAATATTTACCAAGATATGTGAACAGGCATAGCCGATAGGTGAAAGATGCAAACCAAAATATGTAAAAAGAAAAATAGATATAATCATTAAGCTATCTATAATTCTATATTTTTTTATTTTCCCAGTAGAAGTTATTCCGTGCCAAATTGGATAAAATGGAAAACACAGCAATACATTTACAATGCTCAATTGGCAGAAAATCCCGGCATATTCGGGAACTTCTTTTAACCAAATGCTCAAAACAAAATCCATTTGCAGCATAAGGGGAGCCATAAACATAAAACTCAAAAGAAAGCAAAATTTACTTGAGCGGATTACCAAATTGTAAAAATAATCCATTTCTCCTGCCGCCAGAGATTTTGTTATTTGCGGATTTACTGCTGTTAAAAAATTTGTGGAAAACGCATTTGCCGCGCTTATCACCTGTTGAGCCACTCCATTTGCCGCATTCAGCAAAACCCCATAAAAACGGTTTAGCAAAAAAACTCCGCCTTGTATCGCAAAAATTCCAGAAATCCCCCCCAAAAGCTCAAAGCCTCCAAAGCCCATCCTCTCCAAAAACATCCCTTTATCCCAAAACCACCTAAACCTCGTCTCCTCAAAATTCCTGCGGCAATAAACATAATAAAAACCGTTCATTGCAACAAAAACCCCAAACAGCAAAACCGAATAAAATTTCAGTTTGTCAAAAGTCGCAAAACCAAGCGCAAGCACAACAGCGAGCTTAAACAGGGCATCTGCAACTCCGGCATAAGCAAAAATCTTCATCCTTTCATGGGCGGTGATGGCAACCATATATGGCACTTGCAAAATCCCAACGCAAGCTGTGAAAATCGTAAACTGATATACAAAATTCGCCGCTTCTATTCTATCTTCGGGAATAACCAACTGCGTATTCAAAAACCACAAGCCAGCGGTTTCGCCCAAAATAAAAATTAGCAAGGCGGTGAAAATGTGTATAAGCACGCTCATGCTGAAAGTCTTTTTCAGTTGCTCAAAATTGCCCTTTCCCAAATCAAAAGTAAAAAAACGGCTAGTTGCGCTATTCATAGCTCCTTGAATAAAGCTGAACAGCACAATAACCCCGCCCACCACATTGTAAATACCAAAATCGCTAATACCTAGCTGTGCTAGCACCTCGCGGCTTGTGTAAAGCCCCACTACGAGGGTTAAAATACTGCGAAAATACAGGAACAGAGTGTTCTTAGCTATGCGTTTGTTGTTTTCTGTGGCGGAATTTTGCATTTTGCCTATGGAAAATATAGAATTTTCTATATTTTCCCACTATGAGTGGAAATACAAATAGCGCGGGTAAAATAGCAGTTTATATTCTGCTTGGTTTGGTGTTCGGTGGCATTTTGGGCGAAAGCCTAGGTTGGCTCTTTGGGTACATAGGTACGCTTATGAATGCGGGTGGCGAAGACAATGTTGTTAGGAATTTTTTTATAAAAGCCTGGGAGTTAAAGCTGGGTTATTCCGAAAATGGCAAGCCTATGCTTGTGGATTTATATATGCTGCATTTCAACTGTGGCATAACATTTAGGCTAAACATCATCAGCATTGTTGGCGTGGCAGTTGCTTTGTATATGATGAAGTGGTCGAGGAATAGATGAATTTAAGCGATGTTAAAAAAAAAATTGAAGCTAGCTCAACGGTAGCCGTTGTAGAAGAAGTTTTTAAAAAAATCGAAGAAACGCACGACCTCAATGCTTATATATCCACCTGCAAAGAACGGGCTTTGAAAGCTGCCGCAGCAACCGATGAACGGCACAGAAACGGCAAAAGCCTCTCTGTTTTAGATGGAATTCCCATTGCCGTTAAGGATAATATGTGCATAGAGGGCATAAAAACAACTTGTGCCTCTAGAATTTTGGAAAATTTTGTTTCTCCATACACAGCTACCGCCGTGGCAAAATTGGAAGCCGCTGGAGCCATTGTTGTTGGCAAAACCAATTTAGATGAATTTGCAATGGGTTCTTCCAACGAAACATCTTATTTTGGAAAAGTTTTAAATCCCTTGGCAAAAGACCGCGTTCCCGGAGGCTCTTCTGGTGGTAGCGCAGTTGCGGTTGCAAGCGAAACTGTAGCTTTGGCACTAGGCTCCGACACAGGTGGCTCCATTCGCCAGCCAGCTGCTTGCACAGGAACGGTTGGCATAAAACCCACCTACGGCAGAGTTTCCCGCTATGGCTTGGTTGCTTATGCCAGCAGCTTAGACCAGATAGGTGCTTTTTCAAGCAGCGTTAAGGATTTAGTCCCTGTTTTAGATTTTATGTGCGGTCAAGATGCAAGAGACAACACAACAGTCGCTCGCTCCGTTGCCAATTTTGGCAAGCATATAGGCGAAGGCATTAAAGGCAAGGTAATAGGACTCCCCCGCGAATATTACTCCGAAGGCTTAGACAAAAAATGCAGAGAAGCAATAGAATCCGCGCTTGGAAAACTTGAAAAAGAGGGCGCAGTTTTAAAAGAAGTTTCGCTCCCTTCAATTCGCTATGCAATTGAGAGCTACTATATAATAGCAACAGCAGAGGCTTCCAGCAACCTTTCACGCTTTGACGGAATTCGCTACACGCATAGGAGCAAAGAGGCAAAAAACCTAATGGAAACTTATGCAATGTCAAGAGGCGAAGGTTTTGGCAGCGAGGTGAAGCTGCGCATTTTGCTAGGAAATTATGTTTTAAGTTCAGGCTTTTACGATGCCTACTATGTTCAAGCTCAAAAAGTTCGCCGCATAATAACAGAAGATTTTGACAAAGCCTTTTTAGAATGCGATGTAATCGCAAGCCCCGCAATGCCGGGTCTCCCACAACCTCTTGGCAAATGCGAAGAAGACCATTTGAGCATGGTACTTTCCGATCTTTACACCGTGAGCGTTAATTTAGCTGGCTTGCCCGGCTTGGTTCAACCTTGCAACAAACTGGAAGGCTGTTCCATAGGTTTGCAATGGATTGGCAAATCCTTTGACGAAGCAAATTTGCTCAACATCGGCGATGCCGCAGAGCAGATTTTTCAGGATTAAATAATATAGCATAATACATACTAAATATATATGTTTTATATAGATCTTTGGGAATAAGGTCTTTTAATATCATAGTAAGCATATATGTTTACTATATTATGTTTAAACATCTTGGAGGTAACCGATGAAAAACATCAAAATAGGTCCAAAGCTAACCGTGTCTTTCCTATTCATAGCTGCATTAACGGCTTTTATAGGAATATTTTTAACAAACAGCCTGAAGCACGTCAATGAAAACGGCAAGGTGGTGTACGAGAAAGCAGTGATTCCTTTAGAACTGCTTGTGCAAACAGCCGATATAGCGCAGGAAATACGCTTGCAGGCTAGGGAATTGCGCCTTGCAGAAACGGAAGAAGCTCGTGCCACCGCACTGAAGAGCATAGACGAAGCCAATATCACTCTGAGGGAGCTGGTAAACCTGCAGAAAGACAGAGTTGTAGTGGAAGCGGGAAGAAAGCCATTAGACGAGGTGATAGCTATCGCTGACAAGTATGTGGAGGAAGTGCATAGATACGGAAGGAGTAGCTTGGGATCTGATCTCAGGAAAGCGGTAAGTGCATCTATAGCTTTTAAAACCAATACGGTCAAAGAAGTTGAGGAAAAGAATGAAGCGGTAGCCCAACAAGCCACCGGCACGGCAAAGGCAATTATACCAATAACCGTGATAATTTCAATACTCATAGGCATATTTCTCACCTCTTCCATAACGCGCCCATTGAGCATAGTTGTAGATGCCATTTCAAAAATAGAGAATGGAGATATGACCATTCGCCTCGGCTTGGAGCGTGGGGACGAACTCGGAACACTCTCCAAAGCAATGGATAACTTATCTGCAAGGTTGCAAACTATATTCAGCGACCTCCGGCAAAACTCCGATACGCTAGCTGGTTCGGCAGAGGAGCTTTCCAGCATCGGCAGGCAGGTGACCAACACCACCGAACAGGTGACTGTGAACATAAGCGCAATGGCAAGTGGCGCAGCAGCAGCCTCCACCAATGCTAATGAAGTGGCTGGCACGGCAGAACAGATGTCCACTAATATGAACACGATGGCTGTGGCAGTAGAAGAGTTGAGCGCAAGCATAAATCAAATAGCCAACAACGCCGTTGCTGCCAATAAAATAGCTAGCAAGGCAGCTGTTAAATCTCGCGAGGCAACCGAAGCTATGAATAAGCTGGGCACTGCCGCCAAGGAAATTGGGCATGTGACAGACGTGATAAAGAGGATAGCCGAAAAAACCAATTTGCTTGCGCTAAACGCCACCATAGAGGCTGCTTCCGCAGGTGCTGCGGGCAAGGGCTTTGCTGTTGTGGCAGGCGAAATAAAGGAGCTTGCGAACCAGAGCGCAAAAAGCGCAGACGATATAACAAGGCGCATAGAAGGCATCCAGTCGGGCACGAGTGAGGCAGTGACGGTGATAGGCGATGTTTCGGAAATTATAGCGCAAATCAATCACAGCGTGGAGGTAATCTCCAACCATGTTGACCAGCAAACTAAGGCGAGCAACGAAATAGCTAGCAATGTGGCGCAGGTGAATATTGGCGCTAAGCGCGTTGCGAGTGCCATAGGCGAGGTAGCCAGAGGTAGCAAAGATATGTCTCGCAATGTAGAAGAAGTAGCCAAGGGTTCAATAAGCGCTCAGAACACAAAGCAAATAAACCAAGGCGCAGACGAACTTGCAAAGCTAGCGAGCAGCATAAAAAGCGTTTTGAATAATTTTGAGATATAAAATGAATTTTCTATATTCATTCATAAATGAAGAACATAAAAATTGGATTAAAGCTAATAATCTCCTTCTTGTTCATTGTAGCAACAATGACTTTTATGGGGGTATTTCTCATAGATAGTTTAAAAAAACTTAACGAGCATACAAAATTGATATATGAAGAAGGGATGGTTCCTTTGGAATTCCTTGTGGAAACAGCTCAACAGACACAGGAAATGCGCATGAATATTCAGCGTTGGCAATTTGCGAAAACGAATGAAGAGCGCGCCATAATCATTAGAAACATAGATGACTCTTATGCTATTTTAAAGGATAGAGTAGCAAAGCAAAAAAATAATAATTTGCTGTTTGCCATTAGCAAGTATGTGGTGGAAGCGCATAATTTTGCAAATAATGCAAAAATTGACCCCATTACCGGACTCTGTGCAGAAAGCCTTTCTCCTGCGGTATTGAATGCGGCAAACGAAATGTCAAAAGCTGTTGCTGTTGCCATAGAAATGCGACTCAATTCAGCCAAAGAATTTTTGGATTCAAACTCACAAACGGCAAGCGATTCAGAAGGAATAGCAACCGCCATTTTAATCATAATCTTGGTTTTTTCGCTTTGTTTTGCCATATTCTTAACATTCTCCATAACGCAGCCCTTGCGCGTGGTTGTAAATACTCTTTCCAAAATAGAGCACGGAAATATGACCGTCCGCGCAAATTTGGAACGCGAAGACGAGTTTGGCACTCTTTCTAAATCGCTAGACAGCTTATCGGAAAAGTTGCAAACCATATTCAGAAACCTCCGGCAGAACTCAGACATCCTAGCAGACGAGGCAGAGGAACTTTCCGATATTGGCAAGCAAGTTGCAAACGCCACCGAACAAGTGAACACAAATATAAACGCAATGGCAAGCAGCTCGGAAGAAGCCTCTGCCAATGCAGATAAAGTGGCAAATACGGCAGAACAGATGTCTGCTAATATGGTTACGATAACTACCGCAGTGGAGAGGATGAGTACGAGCATAAGCCAAATAGCCAATAACGCCTGTGATGCCAGCAAAATTGCAAACGAAGCCACCATTAAGTCTAACGATGCAACCAATGCAATGAACAAGCTGGGGGCTGCGGCAGAAGAAATAGGACAGGTGACCGATGTAATAAAAAAGATAGCAGACAAAACAAATTTATTAGCTCTCAATGCCACTATAGAGGCTGCTTCCGCAGGTGCTGCGGGCAAAGGTTTTGCTGTTGTGGCAGGCGAGGTCAAGGAGCTTGCAAGCCAAAGCGCAATGAGCGCAGACGACATAGCACGGCGCATAAAGGGAATTCAGATTGGCACTAACGAGGCGGTAAAGGTGATAAACGATGTATCAGATATAATAGCGAAGATAAATCAGAGCATAGGAATTATATCCAACCACGTTGAGCAGCAAACCAAGGCAAGCGATGAGATTGCCCACCATATTGCGCAAGCCAATGTGGGAATAAAGAGCGTGGCAGAGTCTATAGGCGAGGTAGCCAAGGGCAGCAGGGAAATGTCACGCAACATAGAAGGCGTAATAGAATGTTCAACTAGTGTTCAGAACACAAAACAAATCAACCAAGGCGCAAACAAACTCGCCAGGCTTGCAAGCGACCTGAAAGGCGTTCTTATTAAATTAAGCCTTTGAATATTTTCTATATTTCCATTCAATCGGGAGATAATCCAATGAAAAACATAAAAATAGGACCAAAGCTAACTATATCTTTCTTATTCATAGCCGCATTGACGGCGTTTTTAGGGATATATTTAATCGATAGTTTAGAAACTCTCGATGGGGAAACGGATTTCCTGTACGAAAAAGGGGCGGTTCCTCTGGGAATGCTTGTGAAAACCGCAGAACAAGTACAGGAGCTGCGCATAGACATCCGGCGCTGGCAGCTTGCAAAAACCGATGATGGTCGCGCCAACCTTATTAACGATATGAACAAGACTCATGTCGCTGTGAAAGAACTCATAAGCAAGCAAAAAGAGCTGGTAACAAAAGAATCGGGCAAGAAATTCTTGGATGATTTAGCAGCTGCCGTTGATAAGTATATGATGGAAGTACATAATTATGTAAAAGTAGCAAGAATTGACCCTGTTACTGGTCTAGATGCAGATGACCTTTCGCTTGCGGTATTGAATGCAGCAGGTGAAATGTCAAGAGCACTTGATGCCGAAGTGGAGATGAAAGTTAGTTCAACAGAAAAAGTTTCAAAAGATACTAACATACGAACCGATCATGATAAAAAAGTAGCGGTTTCGCTTTTAGTTGCTGTTTTGATTATTTCTATAGGTTTTGGCTTGATTCTTACGCTTTCCATAACACGTCCCTTGCACTCGGTGGTAAACGCCATTTCTAAAATGGAAAAAGGCGATATGACAATTCGCTCCGAGTTGAAGCGTGGAGATGAGCTTGGCATTCTCTCCAAAGCATTAGACAGCCTCTCGCATAAGCTACATACCATACTCAAAAACCTTCAGCTAACTTCAGATACCCTTGCCAGCTCGGCAGAGGAACTCTCCAGTATTGGCAAGCAGGTAACCAAAGCTACAGAGCAAGTGAATTTGAACATAAACTCAATGGCAAGCGGTGCAGAACAAGCCTCCACCAATGCCAATGATGTGGCTGGCACCGCAGAGGAAATGTCCACGAATATGAACACAATGGCTGCGGCAGTGGAGGAAATGAGCGCAAGCATAAGGCAAATATCCAACAACGCAGGTGATGCCCATAAAATAGCTGACGAGGCTACAGTCAAGTCTTTAGAGGCAACTGGAGCAATGAACAAGCTTGGCTCTGCTGCAAAAGAAATAGGGCATGTGACCGAAGTGATTAAAAGAATAGCAGACAAAACAAGCCTTTTAGCATTGAATGCCACAATAGAAGCGGCTTCTGCTGGAGAAGCAGGCAAGGGCTTTGCTGTGGTGGCTGGAGAAATCAAAGAGCTTGCAAACCAGAGTACAATGAGCGCAGACGACATAGCACGGCGCATAGAAAGCATACAGACAAACACTAGCGAGGCGGTGACAGTTATAAACGAGGTTTCAGAAATCATTAAAAAAATCAATCAGAGCGTAGATGTTATTTCTAGCCATGTTGATCAGCAAACAAAGGCAAGCAATGAGATTTCTAGCAACGTGGCTCAAGTAAATGTGGGTGCAAAGCGCGTAGCGAGTGCTATAAGCGAGGTAGCAAAGGGTAGCAAAGATATGTCTCGCGGTGCTGCTGAGGTTGTAAAAAATTCAATCAGTTCCGAAAACACAAGACAAATTAACCAAGGCGCAGACGAACTAGCCAGACTTGCCAGCAACTTGAAAACCATTTTAAGTCAATTCAAGGTGTAAAATTATGTGTGCCCCCCCCCCCCCCCCCCCCCCCCCCCCTATTTTGAACTTCAATTTTTCATCACCAATCAGGAGGTAACAAATGAAAAATATCAGCATTGGCAAAAAACTAATCCTATTGCTTGCCGTATCCATAGCAGGTTATGCCATCTTTGGCTGGGTTTCCTTTTCTACGTTAAATCACATTCGTATTAATGGAAAACTCTACAACCAAATAATCATGAGCAAGGATTTGATAGCTGACGTTTTGCCACCGCCAGAGTACATAATAGAATCGTATATGAATGTTTTGCAGATGACAGATGAAACGGACCCTGCCCAGATAGATTATTTTTCTGCTGAACTCAAACGGCTTCAAACCGATTACGAAAAACGGCACCAGTTTTGGATAGACGAGCCGTTGCTGGAAGAAGGGAGTTTGCGAGATGCTATGATAAAAGGAGCTTACAATCCGGCTACGCAGTTTTATGATATTGTTTTTAGCAAGTTTATCCCTGCACTGAAAAAGGGAGACCGCGAAAATGCAAAAAAACTTGCCTATGGCGAGTTAAAAACCTTGTATGCAACACATCGCAAAAATGTGGATAAGGTTGTTCTAGCTGCTACAGAAAAATACGAAAAAACCGAGATTTTGGCAGACTCAACAATTCAGCACGATACAAAATTGCTTTTATTCATAGCTTTTGCGGTTATTGTTGTTGCTGTAATTCTGAGTTTATTAATCAGATATTCCATAACACACCCATTGAATATAGTTGTAGATACTCTTTCAAAAATAGAGAAAGGAGATATGACTATCCGTGCCGGCTTGGAACGCAAAGATGAGTTTGGTACTCTTTCAAAAGCAATGGACAGCCTCTCTGTAAAGTTGCAAAGCATATTCAAGAACCTTCGGAAAGATTCGGATGCTTTGGCAGACGATGCCAAAGAACTTTCCATAATAGGCAAAGAGGCAGCAGAGACAGCGGAGAAAAATTTGTCTAGTAGTGTAACTATAGCCAGCGAAGCCGAGGAAGCCTCTGTGAATGTAAATGCGATGGCAAGCGGCGCAGAAGAAGCCTCGGTGAACGCCAACGAGGTAGCCGGCGCAGCCGAGCAGATGTCCACTAATATGAACACAATAGCTGCTGCCGTTGAGGAGATGAGTTCTAGCATAAACCAGATATCTGGCAATGCCGGCGGTACTCGCAATGTTACAAACGAAGCCACTGTTAAGTCTGGCGATGCCACCAGCGTGATGAACAAGCTGGGTGCTGCTGCCAAGGAGATAGGGCAGGTTACCGATGTGATAAAGAAAATAGCGGACAAAACAAACCTTCTGGCACTCAACGCCACCATAGAAGCATCTTCAGCAGGCGAGGCAGGCAAAGGCTTTGCGGTTGTTGCAAGCGAAATCAAAGAGCTTGCTAACCAGAGTGCCCAAAGCGCAGACGACATAGCTAGGCGCATAGAAGGCATCCAGACTGGCACGAGCGAGGCAGTGACTGTGATAACCGCTGTTTCCGAGATCATAACTAAAATCAATCAGAGCGTAGATGCTATATCTAACCACGTTAGCCAGCAGACAAAAGCGAGCAACGAGATAGCTAACAATGTTGCGCAGGCAAGCACGGGAGCCAAACGAGTTGCCAGCTCCATAAACGAGGTTGCCAAGGGCAGCAAGGATATAGCCCGCAATGCCGGAGAGGCAGCAAGGGGTATAAATGTTATGAGCCAGAATGTATCGGGCATGGCGCAGAATGCCAAGGATAGCGCTCGGGAAGCAAAGGAAATCAATCAGGAATCGGATGAGCTTGCTAGGCTGGCAGGCGACCTTAAAAGCATTTTGAACCAATTCAAAGTGTAGAAAGAGTTCGCTATATTTCTATATTAATCCCACTATGATTCTTACCGCTATTGCCGTTATTTTTATATTGGGATACCTTGCTATAGCGCTTGAACATCCCATAAAGGTGAACAAGTCTGCAAGCGCATTGTTTTTAGGCACAGTGCTTTGGCTTGTGTGGTTCAAGGTTTCTGGCGATGTTCACCATGCGAGCGAACAATTATTTGAATCGTTTGGAGGCTTGGCTCAAATACTCTTCTTTCTGATGGGTGCAATGACCATAGTTGCCATTATAGATGCAAATGATGGTTTTTCTGTGATAACATCTCGCATAAAAACCAGCAATGTAAAAGTTTTGCTGTGGATTATTGCTTGGCTCTCTTTCTTTTTGAGTGCCGTTCTGGATAATTTAACAACAACTATAGTGATGATGACCCTTACTCGCAAGCTTATCAGTGATTCAAAAAGCAGGCTTTATATGGCAGGCGTAATAGTTATAGCAGCAAATGCCGGAGGAGCTTGGAGCCCCATTGGAGATGTAACCACAACAATGCTTTGGATTGGTGGGCAAATTTCAGCACTAGGCATAGTAAAAGCCCTAATTTTGCCAAGCATAGTGTGCTTGCTTCTCCCTGTGATAGTTTTTACTTTCTTCATAAGTGGAGAGGTCAACCATTCAAATTCGCAATCTTCCAACGATGCTCCTTCTTCTTTTGAGAAGAGTGCTTTGTTCATAGCTGGAATAGGCGGTCTTTTAATGGTGCCTGTTATTAAGACTATTTTCCATGTTCCGCCATTTATTGCTATGCTTTTTGTTTTGGGCATACTTTGGACAGTAGTTGAGCTTTTAGCTCGCAGACACAAGAGTATTCCAAACAGGCTCAATATTCACCACGTGATTAAAGATGTGGACACGCCAAGCGTGTTGTTCTTTGCAGGAATTTTGCTTGCTGTTGGCGTTTTGGAAGCAACTGGGCAGCTTGAAGCCCTTGCAAAAATATTGGAAAATGCTTTGGGCGATGTTCGCATAATCACAATTATAATAGGCTTTTTGTCTGCTGTTGTGGATAATGTTCCCTTGGTTGCGGCTACAATGGGTATGTACGATTTGAGTTCTTTCCCTCACGACCATTTGATGTGGGAATTTATAGCCTATTGTGCTGGTACGGGCGGGTCTATGCTGGTAATTGGCTCTGCGGCAGGCGTTGCAGCTATGGGCATAGACCGAAACCTCTCTTTTGGCTGGTATCTAAAAAGGGTAGCCCCTCTGGCATTGCTAGGCTATTTGGCAGGAGCTGGAATATATTTGTTGATGAATATGAAGGGCAATTGGTCAATAGCTAGTGGAATTGGTTAATGATATGCGGATAATTTACTATATTTATTCAAAACGGAGTTTTTAATATGTTCAAACGAGTATCCTTATTGTTCTGCGCCTGTGCGTTTATGTTTTTAGCCGCCTGTGCTGGCTCAAAGAGCAGCGGTGGTTCCTCTTATTACGATGATTCCGACGACGGCGGCGGCTACAGCAGCGGTGGTGGCGGCGGCAAAAAGAGCAGAGGCGGTTCTGGCGAAGACCGCCCCCCAAGAGCAGACGAGCTTAAAGATGCCAAAAACGAGGCTGCTGCCTTGACTGAAGAAAACCATAAATTGCAAAGAGAAATTTTTGACCTTAAAAATAAGCTAGGAGTCTCAGACTAATAATTGTTATCCCAGTTTTATCCTGGGGTCAACAAACCCGTACAGCAAATCGCTGAACAACCTGCCTAGCATAGCCATAAAGCAAGAGAGTACAATTATACCCAAAACTACATTGTAGTCTCTGTGCACCATTGCATTGTAATATAAAAGACCCATTCCGTCTATATCAAAAACTTTTTCAATTAAAAGAGCACCGGCAAACATAAGCGTGAAAATTTCGCTCATTCTGGTTGCAAGCGGAAGCAGCGCGTTTCTGAGGGCGTGTTTAAATAGAGCCTCTTTAAAAGAAAGCCCCTTTGCAAGGGCAGTGCGCATATAATCTTTGCCAAGCTCTTCCAAAACGGAATTCTTCATTAAAAGGGTTAGGAATGCGAACTCTGCCAAAATATAACAGAGAAATGGCAAACATAGATGGTGCGCCAAATCCAGGAATTTTCCAAAAAATGTGAAATTTTCAAAATTATCAGATGTCAAGCCGCCCAAAGGGAATAAATCCAAAAATGAACCTCCAGCCAAAAATACTATCAGCAAAATGCCAAGCGCATACCCAGGCACAACATAACCGGAAAACATAATGGCGCTTGTTGTTGAATCAAACTTTGAACCATTTTTCACAGCCTTGGCAAGCCCCAGCGGAATGCAAACCAAATACGATATAAAAAACGAACTCAACCCAAAAAACAGCGAAACCGGAAATTTGGAAGATATGACATTCCAAGCTGCTCCCCCATAAGCATAACTATTCCCAAAGTCCAATCTCAAAACCTTGAAAAGCCAAATAAAATAACGCTCGGTTATGGGTTTATCAAAGCCGAAATAAGCCTTTATTTGCTCAATTTGCTCTGGGCTAAGATTATTCCCGCCCTTCATATTCGCCGCGCTTTGTGCCTTTGAAATCATCTCTTCAACTGGACCTCCAGGCACAAGCTGAACCAGCAAAAAACACACAAAAGAAATTCCCAGCATAGTGGGAATCATGAGCAACAGTCTTTTAGCTATGTATTTGGGCACTATTTATTTTATAATTTTTGGTGTCCATTTTGAGACATCCAAATTTTTCAAATCTTCGGGCAAGTTTGCTGCGTCAAAAACGTTCCATACTTGCGTGCGACCTATAGGTCCTATTTTGCCGCGAACATTCAATTTTTTAGCATCATTTTTATCTTGCCAAATCACGCAGGAATAAACGCTGCCAGATTTAGGGTCTAAAATTTTCCCACCGGAATATTCGTCTTTATCCGCCTTCATATTCCAAATTATATCAAGACCTGCCATCTTGGGCGAGCCAGAAACTTTTTCTGCAATTCGCGCTGGAGCATTAAGAGTTTCCTCTATTTTTGCGCCTTTTTCATCGTAAAGCGCAATTATGCGCCCACAGATGGCGTCTCCGCATTTATAAATCCGTACTATTGATTTTGCATTTCCGGTTTTATCGTCTATGGTTTTGTAAAAACCTTCCAATTCAAGCGCAAAAACCGTAGTGGATAACGCAAAAAATAGAGCAAGAGCCTTTATTTTCATATAAATTCCTCAAAAAAAAACTATATATAAGATAGAAAAGTTAAAATTAGCCCCTGTACCTTGACAAAAGCCCTTGAAATTGCTAAATTTACGTATCTATGAAAACTCCTGTCGTGAACCCAAATGCCGTAGAACGCAAATGGAAGATTATTGATGCCGAAGGCAAGCCCCTTGGGCGCGTTGCTAGCAAAATAGCCCATTTGCTTATGGGCAAGCACAAAGCCCTTTATGCCCCAAACATAGATGTTGGTGATTATGTGGTTGTGATTAACGCCGCAAAAGTGGCTTTAACGGGCAAAAAAGCAGAAACAAAGCAATATTTTCACCATACCGGCAATATAGGCGGTGAACGCTGGATATCATTTAAGCAATATTTGAGCCACAGACCCGAATATCCTCTTGAACACGCCGTTTGGGGAATGCTTCCACATAAGGCTCTGGGGCATAAAATGTTCAAAAAATTAAAAGTATATGCCGGGGCAGAACACAAAGAAACAGATAAAAAACTAGAGCCTGTGGCTATCTAAAAGAGGAAAAACGAGGAAATATTATGGCAGCAACAGCAACAGCAAAAACCGCAACAAAAGAAAAAGCCGTGCCGCAAAAGATTTACCGTGGCACAGGTCGCCGCAAAAGCGCGGTGGCAAGCGTTATTCTCAAAGAAGGAACAGGCAAACGCACCATAAATGGTCGCGATTTCAAGGATTATTTCCATTCCGATGTGCAAGATATGGTGGCAAACCTTCCATTCTCCGTTTTGGGCAATGCCGATAAATGGGATGTTATAGTTAATGCCACCGGTGGAGGCATAGCTGGTCAAATGGGAGCAGTTCGTCTTGGGATTGCCAGGGCACTTGTTGAGCAAAGCGCAGAGATTAAACCTGCTCTTAGGCATGCAAATTTGCTAACCCGTGATGCCAGGGTTGTGGAACGCAAAAAATACGGTCGCAAAAAAGCTCGCAAGCACTTCCAGTTCTCTAAGCGTTAAGCGATGTCCAAGCCCAGAAAGTTTGAAATTTTTATTTCATACAGGCGTAAAGGGGGCTACGACACTGCCAAATTGCTTTATGACCGTTTGAGAATAGATGGTTATTCGGTTTTTTTTGATATAGATACTTTAGAAAAAGGGGATTTTGACAACGAACTTGAACAAAGAGTTTATGATTGCGAAGATTTTTTGCTAGTACTTAGCCCCGGAATTTTTGATAGATTTTTTGACCCTGAATACGACCCCAAAGACGACTGGGTTCGCCAAGAGATAAAATGCGCCTTGGAATCGGGCAAGAATATTGTTCCAATTGCCTTAGACGATTTTGTTTATCCTAAAGGTTTGCCAGAAGATGTTAGGAATATATCCAAAAAGAATAGCATAGACCTTAACCCCAAGCATTTTGAGGGTGCTTATGCTCAAATGAAGCAAAAGTTCTTGATTTCAAAGCCTCGCTGGACAACAAGAAACCGAAAATTGCTCATTTCTCTTTTCTCCATAGTTCTTCTGGGAATAGCGGCTTTTGTATTTTCCCTATTGTTCAAGCAACTTCAAGCTGCGCAAAAAGATTTACAACTGCAAACAGAAAGAATAACCGCGCAATATGCAGATTCAATGAGAATAATAACGCAACGCAATGCAGATTCAATAAAAAACACTCCGCTTCCATCTCAAGCTCCACCTCAGCCTCAGCCTATTGCTACTCAAAAAGCAGTTGCACAAAAACCGCAACAAAAATCTACGGGCAGGTCAATTCATTGGAGCGCAGCCAACGATGCAATAGGGCAGGTGATGTACGAAAAATTGGTATCTACTGGAATTAAAAAAACAAAATGCTCCGGTAATGGCATTATAATCAAACTTAACAAGCCAATCTGCAAAACCGATAACTTGGCAAAAATTATATGCCCCTATTCCCCAAAACTAACCATAACCGACTGCAAAGACAAACATATTGCTACCTTAGGAACCTCCGAAACCTTCAAATCCTCTCCACAGGTAAACGAAAACGCCGCAAAAGATGAGCTGGCGGATGAATTGCGGAACGTGAATTTTGGCGATTGGATTTCGGCGATAAAGAAGTTTTAACTATGCCCTCATAAAATTTTCTATCTTTGTAAATTGAAAATGAGGTTTTCAATATGCAAAAATATATAAAGAGGCTCGCAGAGGCAAAACTGCGTGAATATTTGAAAATTTTCCCTGCCGTTGCGGTTCTAGGTCCAAGGCAATGTGGAAAATCCACTATGATAAAGCAGCTTGTTCAAAAATCTAAAAATTTCGTTTATTTGGATTTGCAAAGCTCTGGTGATTTGAGAAAATTGCAGGAACCGGAATTCTTTTTCGAAAACAATGCCGACAAAACTGTTTGCATAGACGAAATTCAACTAGCACCACATTTGTTTTCCGCACTCCGCTCTGCAATAGATAGCCATAGAAAACCCGAAAGATTCATTTTGCTGGGTTCCGCATCCAGAGACCTTATTCAAAAAACATCCGAATCTCTTGCCGGAAGAGTGGGCTTTATTGAACTTTCGCCATTCACAAAAAGCGAATTATTGACCAGAGACAAAGAAAATAAATTATGGCTCAGAGGGGGCTTTCCAAATAGCTATCTGGCAAAGGATAACAAAGCTGCCTCTATATGGCTTGAACAATTTTTGAGAACCTATATTGAAAGGGACTTGCAAAATTTTGGCATAAATATTCCAGCAATTCAAATAAGGCGTTTTTTAACAATGTTCGCACACAATCAAGCTCAGGTACTTAATTCATCAAAACTTGCAGAATCTCTTGGCTTAACGCACCCAACAATCCGCAGATATATAGATTTGCTGGAAAACTCTTTTGTTATGCGAACTTTGCAGCCCTTTGAAAACAACATCAAAAAGCGTCTGATAAAATCGCCGAAGGTTTATATAAGAGATACTGGTCTTTTGCATAAACTTTTGCAAATAGGCAGTTTAAACGATTTATTTTCGCATCCAGTTTTTGGTTTTTCTTGGGAAGGATATGTTATTGAAAATATAATCAGCGAAAATCAGGATTTTCAATTCTTTTTTTATAGAACTTCTAGTGGCAACGAAATAGACCTTGTTATTGAAACAGGCAAAAAACGAATTGCAATTGAATGCAAAGCCTCCACTGCTCCGCAACTTTCGCACGGAAATTATTCTGCCATAGAAGACATCAAAGCAGACAAGATTTACGTAGTTGCTCCGGTTAAAGCTCAATATAAATTAAAAGAAAATATTACCGTTGCAAATTTGCCGTTGGAGTTTTAATTTACTGTAGGATATTAACCCCGCCCCTCCAATTCCTTCGCATTTATAATGAGCATCTGCAACCTATTCTCAATATTTGCAAAACTGGTATCCGGGTCGTAGTCCAAACTTAGAATTTGAATGTGCGGGAATTTTGATTTCATCGCTTTTGTTAAACCTCTGCCAGAAATGTGATTGGCTAGGCAGGCGAAAGGTTGAACTATAACGAAACTGTTAACGCCGTGTTCTGCCAAAGAGAGAACTTCGCCTGGGATTAGCCAGCCTTCGCCTGTTATGTAGGTTTTGTCTAACATTCCGGTATTTTCTATTATGTCTGACATTTCGTAGCAATCAGCGTGGTGTTCGTAATATTTGAATTTCTTAATACGTTTTTCAACATCGCTTGCGGCTTTTGAATAAAATTTGGAAGAAACGCTGCCTATTAGCCAGTTCATAAATGGGTGGGCTATGAGTCCGCGCCTCACCTTTTCCATTCTCACAAGCTCGCCAACTCTGAAAAAATCCAACATTCCAGGTTGCACCACTTCCATTCCATGTTCAAAAAGATATTCCTCAACAAAACCATTTGCACTTGGATGATATTTCATCAAAATCTCTCCAAGCACGGCAACTCTGGGCTTGCGAGCAGATATATCGGCTTCTATTTTGTTAAAGGCTTCCACAGCTTGCTCAAATTTTTTCAAGGCACCGCGAATATTTCCGGCGGTTTCTTGCATAGTTTCCTTAATCCAGTAGTTATATACCCTTTGAGATTCGCCGTGGTTTTTTTCGTAAGGGCGAACGGAGCGGAACATTATCTCTATGCCATCCATCATTGCCATGCCCCAAAGCATGTGCAGGCGAAAATCCAAACCCGCGTTGAAGCCTGGGTGCATATTTTTGTTGTCTGTGCCTGTTGTTAAAATTGGCACATTTGGATAACCTGCTTCGTCTAATGCTTTGCGGCACATAACGGCGTATTGCCCAGCCCTGCAATTCTCGCAGTTTTTTGCAAGACCCATGCACACTTCATCTTGGCTAACTTCGGGATGTTGCTCAAGCCAAAGCAAACCCTCGCCTATATTGACCTGAGCAGGAAAGCAAATATCATTATGCACAAATTTTTTACCAAGTTCAAAAGCCCTTTTATCTGCAAGTGGCAAATGCTCTGTTCTAAAACCCTCTCTTTCCATAACCTTTGCACACAAAAGACTGAATGCGGGGCTTAAATTTGGAATTAACACTATGCGTTTTTTGCCATCGCCTTTGGCATAAGGCACGGAGAACAAGGGCTGTATCTGCAATGGCAAATTTGCAGGTGCCTGTTTTGCCTTGCGTACCTTCACCGTTTCTATAAAACTTTTTATGCGAATGCTAACAGGACCCCGAACATCGCCTTCATCTAATTTCAGCATCAGCAATTCTTTATCCGAACGCTCGTGCAAAATTCGCATTATCTCATCGGAGAGAATAGCATCGTGCCCGCAGCCAAAACTCACTATTTGCACCAGCTCTATGCTTGGGTCTTTTGTTGCCAAAAGCGTGGCACCGAGCATTCTCATGTGAAAGGAATTCAAAGCCTCCATTCTGGTATTTGAGGGAATTTCCTGGTCAAACACATCGGGCAGGGCTTCTAGCGGCAAAACGGGTATTCCCATTTGGGTGAAATGGTTAGCCACAAGATGGTTCACCAGAGGGTCTAAATGATATGGTCTGCCTGCAACCACAACCGCGAATTCCCCTCTTGCCCGAACATCGTCTAAAACTTTTTGCCCCTCGTTTTGCAAGGTATCTATGTATTTTTGCAGAGCGTTTTCACCTTCGCTAACTGCGGCATCTATGGCCTTTTTTGAAATTTTCCAATGTTCGCTGAACCAATCTATGCATTGGCTTCTGCGCAAATCTTCGTTGTACCAATGGAATGTAGGTTGGTCAACGGCAATGCCATGTTTTTTTTCAGGGTCGTCAATATTCCTAACCACCGCCGGATAGCCTTGAACCACAGGGCAAACCGCTGTTGCCTGAAATTTTTTATGGTCGCTTGGAACAGCTATCATAATAGGCAAAAATATTCTATCCACCTTTTTCTTCACCAAGTCTGCAACGTGCCCGTGCAAAAGCTTTGCCGGAAAGCAGATGGTATCGCCCGGAACGGAGCGCAGACCTTCTTCAAACAGATTATAGTCGCTTTGCCTTGAAATCACAACCTCATAGCCCAGCGAAGCGAAAAACGCTTTCCAAAACGGCAAAGAGACAAAAAACTCCAAAGCTCTGGGAATGCCTATTTTTTTCCCCGAAGTGCTGGGTTTGGGGTTCCAGTCCTTCACCAAAAGCTGGTTTGCCCTTTTAATCATATCCGGCACGGAATTTATTTTGCGGCTTATGTCTGCGAGGATTTTTTTGGTTTCGGCATCGTTTGGGTTTGCAAAAACCTCGCCCCTTTCGCAACGGTTGCCCGTCACGTGCGTTCTGCCATCGCTAAAAACCACTATGGTTCTGTTGCAGTTATTGCTGCAAAACTGGCAAATTTGCCCAGGGCGCTTTTCCCAACTAAAACGCTCCATCGCATCTAGACCTATGAATGATGACTTTACCATAAGGGAGAAGTATAAAATAGTAATTTTTTCTATATTAAAATAACAATATGGATTATAAAGATTTTTTAAAAGCATTGGGCTTTGCTTCAAAAGAAAATGCCATAGGGGTATTTGCAAAAAAATACCCGAAAGTAAATGATTATTGCCTTGAAGTGGATGTTGAAAAAGAATCCATAAACTATGGCAACGAAATAAAAGCCGAAAGCAGAACTACGCAGAATTTTTCCCAGCCAGAAAACTTTGTTGTGCTTGAATGCGTGAATAGATTGTTAGAAAAAGGGTACAAGCCACAGAATATAATTTTGGAAAAAACTTACCCTTCGGGACATGGCTTCTCTGGGCGGCTTGATATTTGCGTGACTCGTGATGACGGCTCGGAGTATTTACTAATTGAATGTAAAACTTATGGCAAAGAGTTTGATAAGGAATTTATTCACATGAAAAAAGACGGAGGACAGCTTTTTACTTATTTCAAATTTAGCAATAAAGCCGACGTGATAACGCTTTATACTTCCGAGCTCAAAGGCAAAGAAATTATTTATCGTAACGAAATTATAAAAATAGAAGATGATTACCGCACAGGAGATGTGAAAGATTTTTATGAGAAATGGAATAAATTAACCAAAGATAACGGAGTTTTTGACACTTGGGTTAAACCTTATAATTTCGAGAGCAAGGCACTAACGCTAAAACAATTAATTCCGATCAGACAGGAAGATAGCGGTTTAATCTTTAATCAATTTCTTGAAATTCTCAGGCACAATGTTGTTTCTGACAAACCAAATGCTTTCAATAAAATTTTTACCTTGTTTTTATGTAAGGTTTATGATGAAAAAACAACCAAAGATAACGAAGAGCTAAAATTTCAATGGTTTGACGGAATTGATAAAACAATAGGCGATGAAGCTTATGTTGATTTTCTTATTCGTTTGTCGGACTTGTATAAAAATGGTATGCGTGAATTTTTGGAAAAAGAGGTTACTGATTTTTCAGAAGATGAATTTAAGAAAAAATACGGAATGATTATTGATGAAAACATAAAAAAAGACTTGCTGAGAGATTTTAAGAAAATTCGTTTGGAAAAAAACAATGAATTTGCGATTAAAGAAGTATTTGACAACCAATCATTTTTGGAAAATTCTAAAATAGTAAAGGAAGTTGTTGAATTATTGCAGGGTTATCGTCTTCGTTACAACAAACGCCAACAGTATCTTTCTGATTTTTTTGAATTACTGCTTACTACAGGTTTAAAACAAGAATCAGGGCAATTTTTTACGCCTGTACCGATAGCACAATTTATCATAAAAAGTTTGCCGATAGATACAATAATTAATGAAAAATTAGAGAAAGGCGAAAAAAATAACTTGTTACCCTATTTAATAGATTACGCCGCAGGTAGCGGTCATTTCCTCACCGAAAGTATGCACGAAATTCAATTTCTGATTGACAGCAAAAATCCTGAAAACTATATAAGTGATACGGCAAAAAAGCTCAAAGGTTGGCATACCGATCATTTTGATTGGGCTACACAATATATTTACGGAATAGAAAAAGATTATCGTCTTGTAAAAGTTGGCAAGGTGGGGTGTTATTTACATGGAGACGGCTTGGCTAATGTGGTTTTAAGCGATGGATTAGCAATGTTTGAACATTCAGATTATAAAGGAAAGTTGAGATATACAGACAAAGATTTTCCAAACGAAAACAAGCAATTTGATATTTTGGTTTCTAATCCGCCTTACTCTGTTTCGGCATTTAAAAATACTTCGATCGAATATTACTCAGAAAAAGATTTTGAACTTTATAATTCACTAACAGCGAACAGTAGCGAAATAGAATGTTTGTTTTTAGAACGTACAAAACAATTACTAAAAGACGGAGGTATAGCAGGAATTATTTTGCCGAGTTCTATTTTGAATAATGAGGGGATTTACACAAAAGCTCGCGAAATTATTTTGAAATACTTTGAAATTGTGGCGATTACAGAGTTAGGCAGCAACACTTTTATGGCAACGGGCACAAATACGGTTGTCCTTTTCATACGCCGTAGAAATAATTATGATTGCAAAAATTTTGCAGCAAGCCTTGAAAATACATTAAGAACCTATCAGGATAATACCATAAACGGCATAGAAAAACCAATTGCCAAATACTTAAATCAAGTTTGGGAAAATATTTCCTTTAAAGATTATGTAACGCTTTTGAAGAGAGAGCCAAACGAAAATATTAAAAGTCATGAGATTTATAAAGAGTATGGAAAAAAGATAAAATTTAAGACTGAGAAAGACTTTTGGGATAAACTTATTGAAATAGAAAAAGAAAAATTGCTCTATTTTATTTTAGCATATCCGCAAAAAGTAGTGTTGATAAAAACAGGCGAAAGAGATGCTGAAAAACGTTTTCTCGGCTACGAATTTTCTAATCGCAGAGGCAGCGAAGGCATACACCCGATACAGCGAGGCAAAACCATTGACGAATGTACAAACCTTTTTGATGATGAGCGTTTTGACAATGAAGAAAAAGCAAGTACCTATATTTATAAGGCATTTTCAGGCGATTACAAAACGCCTATTCACGAAAGTTTGAAAAATAATATTTCTCGTGTTCGTTTGGTGGATATGTTGACTTTTGATAGAGCAGGGTTTGCTAAAAATATTTCTACGGCAGTTAAAAAAAAAATAGTAATTGAAAGTAAATATAAACTAGTACCACTTGGAGAGTTTATAAAAATTAAAAATGGATTTGCCTTTAAAAGTTCTGAATATGTAAATAGCGGTCTAAAAATAATCAGGATTAAAAATGTTCAGAAAGGATTTATCCAAGATGATAATCCTGTCTTTGTTGATAAAAACAGAAGAAAAGAATTCGAACAATATGTTTTAAAAGAAGGTGACATTTTAATTTCAATGACTGGAAATCCAGGCAGAGTTGGTGTATTAAAAAAAAATCATATACCTGCATTATTAAATCAACGAGTTGGTAAAATTGAAATTATTAATACCCTAATTCTAAAAGAATTTATTTTTCATATTTTGAATACTGATTATTTTGAAAATTCTGTTGTTGGTTTATCTCAAGGTATTGCACAATTAAATGTAAGTTCATCTCAAATTGAAAGTATAAAAATTCCATTTCCACCACTTTCTGAACAACAAAAAATTGTTGCAGAAATAGAGACATTGGAGAAGAAAGAGGCAGAAGCAAAAAAGAAAATTGATGAATTCAAAAATTTAGTATCAACGATTATAAGTAAAATAACAGGGAAAAAAACGAAATTACAAAATATAACAATTAAAATAGGTAGTGGAGCTACACCATTAGGCGGTGAAGGCGTTTATAAAAACACAGGTATAAGTTTTATAAGAAGTCAAAATATTTATGATGATGGCTTTGTTAAAGAAGGATTGGCTTATATTGACGAAGAACAGGCTAAAAAATTAAATAATGTTATTGTTGAAAAAAATGACATTTTATTCAACATAACAGGGGCTTCAATAGCAAGATGTTGTATTGTAGATGCTAAGTATTTGCCAGCACGTGTAAACCAACACGTTGCTATCATTCGTATAGATAAGACAAAAGTTATTGCAAAATATGTACAACAAATGTTGATAAGTACAGATTATAAAAATCAATTGTTACAAATTGGCGATAATTCTACTTCAAGAGAAGCAATTACAAAATCTCAATTAGAAAATTTTGAAATCCCAATTCCTTCGCTATCCGAGCAGCATAAAATCGTTTCAAAAATAGAGAAAATAGAATCTCAGATAACTAAAATGCAAAAAATAACGGAAGATATACCTATATTGAAGAAGAATATTTTAAAAAAATATGGGATTTATTAAATAAAAATATGCAAACCTACCTAGATTTATTGCGCGATGTTAAAGAAAACGGCGTTGAAAAAAGCGACCGCACGGGTACGGGAACGTTTAGCGTTTTTGGGCGGCAAGTTCGCTTTGATTTGAGCAAGGGGTTTCCGCTTTTGACCACAAAGAAAGTCCATTTAAAATCAATAATTGTGGAGTTGCTCTGGTTTTTGAGAGGAGATACAAACACAAAATTTTTGCACGAGCATAATGTGAGCATTTGGGATGAGTGGCAGAGGGAAAATGGCGATTTGGGACCTGTGTATGGCGCTCAATGGAGAAGCTGGGCAGTGCCGAGCGGCGAAAAAATAGACCAGATTTCCGAAATTTTAAAATCACTTAAAGATAATCCAGATAGCCGCAGGCATATTGTTTGTGCTTGGAATGTTGGCGAAATCTCTCAAATGGCACTCCCGCCTTGCCATTGTTTGTTTCAGTTCTATGTTGCAAACGGCAAACTAAGCTGCCAGCTTTACCAGCGTTCCGCAGATATTTTTTTGGGCGTTCCCTTTAACATAGCGAGCTACGCCTTGCTAACCCTTATGCTATGCAAAGTGCTTGGATATGAACCCGGCGAATTTGTGCACACATTCGGGGATTTGCACCTCTACAAAAACCATATTGAGCAAGCAGAATTGCAGCTTTCAAGAGAGCCGCGCCCCTTGCCGCAAATGAAATTAAATCCAAATGTGAAAAATTTGTTTGAATTTAAGTATGAAGATTTCACGCTGGAAAACTACGACCCTTTGCCAGCAATCAAAGCAAGCGTGGCAGTGTGAGGCGGTTATCTTTCAACCATAATTTTGCCTTTGGCGGTTTTATTTTTATCTTTAACCATATAGTGATATAAGCCCGGCGCAACCAGCTTGCCGTCTTCGTTTTTTCCGTCCCAAGCCACCGCGCCACCGCGCAATTCGTCTGAGTTGAAAAACCTAACCCGCTTGCCAGAGGAATCAAAAATATACACTACGGATTTTTCGCTTATGTAATCTATTGTCACGGCATTGTACAATTTTGGGCGAAAGGGATTTGGATAGGCTATGGGTTTAGGGGCATCGCTTTGCATATAGTTTGAGGCATTCCGAACAATGGCTGTGGAATAAATGCTCAGTCCCAAATCGTGCGCAAAATAAACTTTGCCTTTTATTGTGTCTATGGCTATATCATAAACCATTTCGCTCAAAAGACCGTTTCTAATTTTGAAATGCCTTGCGGTTAAGCTATCTGGCGAATTGCTTATTTTTGAAAGCAAATATGCACCATTGCCGAGAGTGCCAATCCACAACCCGTTTTGGGCATCTGTTTTCAAGGCAGAAATAACGCCACCATCAAAACCCCTAATATAGCTGGGTTCCTTCCACTCGTTTTGATGCAAATAAAAAATTTTAGAATTTGAAATTGCCCATAAAATTCCATTGCTATCAAAGGCAAATTCTATGGGCGAGCCAAAAGGCAGTGTCCAAGCATTTTGCCATATCGGAGAAAAATCCGCTGAATTTTTAGATGGAATTGTTTTATAAACATCAACTCCGCCATCTTTTGAATCTATGGAATTTTTCCAAGCTACATAAATTTCCCATTCTCCTGTTTCATTTTTCCTAGCGATAATGGAAGATGCCGTGGGAGAAGAGGCTTTGCTAGATTTAAAGCACTTGGATTTTAAATTGTTATCCACAAAGCCTATGCCATAGTTGTCGTTACTAAAAAAAGAAAAAAGAAAACCGGAAAAATCTGGCGTGGCAGAAACCCCATAAACTATTGTCCAGCCATCTGCACCATCATTTTTATATGCAGTTGGGCAAGTGTTGTTGCTAGTATTTGAATGAAACCATCCTGTTGAACCCGCTACCGGAAAATTCGCATTAAATGTCACAAGCCCTGCTCCCCATAATCCAACTGCGAAATTTCCGTTAGGATGAGTAACCAAAGATTTTGCGGGCCAATTTTTCTGGTCATGCCCAAAATTACCCGCATTAGCCAAAAAAATCTCTCCCCACTTTTCATTTTGCATTCGGGAAAAATAATTGAAATCATCATTCCCCCAAGCAATAGCACCGATTCCGGGCAAAACAGAAATAACTCTTACTGTTTCCAGCGGAAAATGCGATTGAGTTGGAACGTAGCTGGGCTTTGCTTTTTCTTCGGGTATTTTATTCGCTTTTTTCCAAGAATTTGGGTCTGCCAAAAGCCTGTCTTCCTTAATTTTATTCCAATCAATTTTTCTTTTCCAAATTGCTCCCTCTAATTCTATCCACAAACTATCGCCTTCAAGCGCAATTTTTTTTATTGAAGAGCTTTCAAGCGAATTTGTGCCTATTTGAGAAAGCGTTATTATGGAATATTTTTGCTCATAGTCAAAAAAAGCCAAAGCTCCTGTGAAAGGCAAAATGAGAATATTATTTGCTCTTTTCCCAAGCCCTTGCAATAATTCTCTCTTTTTTTCTGCAAAAGAATTGCTAATAGTTTCAAAATTTTTTGAATTTTTATTTTTGCGAACCAAACTCCCATTCCGAGAAGCCGCTATTATATCTCCGCTAGGCAATGCAAAAACCTGAACAAAATCCGCCACTTCCAAATTATTGCTCCCAGGCATATAGCTATTTTCAGTTTTGTTCGCAAGCCTCTCTTGCAATCCCCAAGCAAAAGCCGCCCAAAGAGTTCCGTTATCCGCAAGCACAACATCGCGAACCTCATTTTGCCTAGTATAATGGGTCCAATCTTTTGCGTAAGTCAATAATACGGCTATTATCAGTAAAAATGCCCGAAACATTGAGCATAAAATACAAATCCCAAATTCCAAAATTTCTAAATTGCCGGCAATGCTAGAACCCAAACGAACTGCTCGCGTAATCGGAATCCTAATTCTTTTGCAAGGCGTGGTTTTTCTTTCGTTCTGGAAAATCGCAAGCTGGGCTCTTGCAATTGGAATTCAACGTTATTCCAGTTTCACAGGCAAAATGGCAAAAGCTTTTTTCTCCTCAGACCACTCGCTACTACAACTACTGCTAACAGGCACAAGCTACCTACCCATACCCCTAACCCTAGGCATAACCGCCTCTGTCTGCGGAATTCTAATAATAGCTTTCCCCAAACAGGCGGTGCAGATTTTGGTTGCTTTGCGGGTGTTGAAACGTTCTTAAAAAACGCTTACTTTATCTTGCCTTGGTACTTTGCAGATTTGCCAAGTTGTTCCTCAATGCGGAGCAATTGGTTGTATTTGCAAATACGGTCGGTGCGGGAGAGAGAGCCGGTTTTTATTTGGCCTGCGCCCGTGCCAACGGCAAGGTCTGCGATAAAGGAATCTTCGGTTTCGCCGCTGCGATGGCTGGCAATAGCTCCGTAGCCTGCTTTTTGAGCCATTTTGATGGCTTCCAAAGTTTCGGAAACGGTGCCGATTTGATTAACCTTTATTAGAATGGCATTTGCAGCTTTCATTTTAATGCCCTTTGCCAAACGCTCTGGGTTTGTCACAAAGAAATCATCGCCAACGAGCTGAACTTTTTTGCCAAGTTCCTTGGTAAATCCAACATAGCCTTCCCAGTCGTTCTGGTCTAAACCGTCTTCTATAGAAACGATTGGATATTTTTTTACCCAAGATGCGTATTTTGCAATCATCTCTTTTGCAGAGTAAAGCCTGCCGGGTTCGGATTTCCAGAACTTGTAGCCTTTGCGACCACCCTCGTCAAAGAGTTCGGAAGAAGCGCAGTCAAGAGCAATGCCAATTTGAGTGCCGGGTTTGTAGCCAGCTTCTTTAATGGCTCTCATAATGTATTCCAAGGCTTGGTCGTTGGTCAAGTTAGGGGCAAAGCCGCCTTCGTCACCAACAGATGTTGCCTGCTTGTCTTTTTTGAGCAATTTTTTAAGGGTGTGGAAAATCTCCGTTATCCAGCGAAGCCCTTCGGAAAAGGATTTTGCGCCTACGGGCATAATCATAAATTCCTGAAAGTCAATTTTATTGTCTGCGTGTTTGCCGCCATTCACAATGTTTGCCATTGGGGTTGGAAGTATGAATTTACTGTTGCCGTGCAATTTGCCGATATATTTCCAAAGCGGCAATTTGCTCACGCTTGCGCCAGCAACGGTGATTGCCATGGAAGCACCGAGAATTGCATTTGCGCCGAGTTTGCTTTTGTTTTTTGTGCCGTCTAGCCTAATCATGGCATCGTCAAGGGCAGCCTGTTTCAGAGGGTCTTTGCCTTTGAGCAAGTGAGCAATGGGTCCGTTAACGGCAGCCACTGCCTTTAACACTCCTAAGCCGCCATAGACTTTTTTGTTGCCATCTCGAAGTTCGCAAGCCTCATATTCACCAGTGCTAGCTCCGCTAGGAACAGCGGCACGGGCAACAAAGCCTGTATCCAAAGTGATTTCAACTTCAACGGTCGGGTTGCCGCGCGAATCTAAAATTTGACGGCCAACTACATTTTTGATCTTTGCCATTTTATGGCCTCCTTTTGGGTTTTGGGTTAATATAGAAAATGTTTTGCCATTGAATAAGCTAAGTGAGTTAGCAACAGCCCTAAAAAAACGCTAGCGAAAATATAAACCAAGGCATAGACTACATATCCTTCTCTAAATAAAGTCAATGTTTCAATTGAAAACGCAGAGAAAGTTGTAAATCCGCCGAGGATACCCGTTGCAAGGAACAATTTCCATTCCTCTGAAATTTGCCCTTTATCAAAAAATCCAAAAACAATTCCAATCAAAAAGCAACCTATGATATTTATTATCAAGGTATGCAATGGAAACGGCGATGCTGTTTTTGCTTGTATTAACAGAGATAGTAGATAGCGAGAAAAACCACCTATAAAACTGCCTATTCCAATGATAAGAGCTAATTTCATTTTGGGGTAAATGTAGAAAATTTATTGCTATTTACTGCTTATAGACATCATATTCTTGCTTTTCCAGCAAAAATCAGGAATAAAATCCAAGAAAGTCATAACTTTTTTGGAATTTTTTCCTGAAAAGTTATAAATTTTGTATATTTATGCTATGATAAAGAGACATTTGGAAAAAAGCATTAGAAAAATGCTCAACTCAAAAAAGGTACTTGTATTGCTCGGTGCTAGGCAAGTTGGCAAAACAACTTTGCTTAAAGAGATTTTTGAAAAGGAAAAAAATGTGGAATGGTTAAGCGGAGACGAGCAAAGCACAAATGAATTTTTTCGTGATATTTCTGCAATTCGCTTGAAAAATTATTTCAAAGGGAAAAAATTCCTTGTTATAGACGAAGCTCAAAATATAGAGGATATTGGCATAAAATTAAAACTTATAGCGGATAATATTGAAAATTTGCAGGTAATAGCTACGGGTAGTTCTGCATTTGAAATAGCTAATAAAACAAATGAACCTCTAACAGGGAGAAAATGGGAATACAAAATGTATCCGCTTTCATTTTCCGAAATGGCGAAAACTAACGGGTTACTAAATGAAAAAAAAATGCTACCACATAGGCTTACATATGGATATTATCCAGAAATAGTAAATAACCCCGGCAGGGAAAAGGAAATTCTGAAACAGTTATCGGACAGCTATCTCTACAAAGACATTCTTAAATGGGAGGGCATTCAAAAACCGGATAAATTGCTAAAACTTTTGCAAGCACTCGCTTATCAAATAGGTTCGCAGGTATCTTTTGCCGAACTTGGGCAAATTGTAGGTTTGGATTCAAAAACTGTGGAAAAATACATTGTTCTTTTGGAACAGTGTTTTGTTATATTCAGGCTAAACTCTTTTAGCGGAAATTTGAGAAATGAGCTGAAAAGCAGTAGAAAAATATACTTCTGCGACCTTGGCATTCGCAATGCTTTGATAGCCAATTTTTCAGACGCAAGCATTAGGCAAGATATTGGAGCAATGTGGGAAAATTTTGTTATATCGGAACGCAGAAAGAAATTGGAATACGATGGTTTATGGAAAAACTGCTGGTTTTGGCGCACAAAACAACAGCAAGAAATAGATTACGTGGAAGAAGGCGATGGTTGCTTGAATGGTTATGAAATAAAATGGAACCCAAGAGCAAAAGCAAAAGGCAAAAATTCCTTTTTAGCCAGTTACAAGAATAGTTCTGTTGAAATTATAGATAAAAGTAATTTTGAAGATTTTTTGGTGTAAATATTAGGAGGACAGCCGCATTTGTGGCGATGAAGGAACAAGTCTATTTCTCACAAACAACAATATATTCAAAAAGCATAGTATTCACTGTTTTGCCAGACTCATTGGTAGGCGAATTTTTGCTCGGCATAGATTTTACCATTCTAACATCATATTGAGTTTACAAAAAGTATGGATTTATTAAGTTCTAATAGCAGTATGAATCGTATTCCCGCTGGAGTAATATAATAATTACGCTCTATTTTTGCTAGTAACCCCAAATCTATTGCATAATTCGAGTACATAATAAAAGCATCGCTTGATGCCTTATCTGCCCACTCACTTTGTTTTCCACTTATAGTAGCAAAAAATTTATAAGCCTTATTAAGTGGAACAGGATAATAATTCTTTGATAGAATAAAAATACTTTCTACTGATAGATATATACCATATATTGCCGGACTTGAGAATGGATTTTTAATGATATATTCTTTTAACAAAGAGACCTGTTTTTCATTTAATCTATTTATTTTTTCGTCTTTTAATATTGCATATTTTCGTCCTAAGTTTGAAAGATTGATAAGTTCGGCATTTTTTTCTATTAAATTTAATTCTTCTGCTAATTTTAAATAGCTATTGATTGTACTTTTTGATTTTTTTATGATTTTGCTTAAATCTGATACTCTAAAAGGCTCATTCAAAGCATAAATTATTGGATTTAATAAATGCAAATTCCAAAGCCCGTGATTAGATGGTTTTAGGGTGATCAAATCTGAAATAGCTTTTACTTTAAAATAATAATTTTTCAATAATTCGTAAGGAGAGAATTCTATTGGAATAATTTCATTATCTATGCAATAATTTTTATGATTATTTTTAAATTCAGGACAAACCAAATAAGATTTTAGAGGTAATGATGGCAATTCATTTTCCGTTTGTAAATGTAATAAATCTTTTCTATATCCAATAGTTTGATTACAAAATTCTATTTCACTAGCAACAGCCTTTAATTCCAATAAATGCAAAGAAGATGATGACAGAAATAATAAATCTATTCGTCCTGAATATACCTTTCTTTGTCTGTCAATTAAAGTAAGATTTTCATTAAGCGATAAAATGGATTTTACTTCATCTAATTGAGTTGCAAAAATATCTTCTATTTGACTTTCTCTAATTTCTAGCATAATCACAATCCATCATTTACGTAATTAGGTAACAAAGACATTTTCGCTATAAAATTTGAATTTATTTTATCTGCAATAAAAGTTTTATCAAAAAAAATCAATTTATTCTTAATTTTAGATATGTTTATTTTATAAAAATCAGTTATTGCCAAACATACTAAAGGCGTATATTTTGATGTATAATTTATGCCAAAATTTTCTTTAATGGTTTTTTCTGATGTTGCTATTTCCATTAAAAATTTCCAATTACGTATTTTCTTAACATTGTCTCGCAAAGAAGTTTTTAAAGAAAGTATCATACATTTTTTTAGAGTGTTATTTTTGTTCAACGAATAAATAACCAAATCGCAGTCGGGTTTCTGGGTTTCGTCTCCCATTTTTATAGTTGAAATTTCTTTGAAATTTGGAACTTTTGATTTTTGGCTTGTAATAAAAATGTCTGGACGAATATTGCCTATAATTTTATTTTTCAAAAATATGTATTCTATAATTTTTGAGAAAGAATTGCCTGCAATAGATTTTAACGCTTGCTTTTCGTCTTTTATTTCGCCAATTTTCTTTCGCTCTGCCAAAAAAGTATCTACACTGCTTTTAGATTCGTTTAAAATCCTGTAAATTTCATCAAAAGCATTTTTAGTATCCTTTAATTTATCTACCAACCCTATAGCGCAAGCCATATAAGGTGTTTGCGAAATACCTTGCATAGATTGCATTTCAAGATTGTTTAAGGAATACACGGGGATAATATATAAAATTGACTAATCAAACTTAGCATCCTTAGGCAACATCCCCAGCTTCCTCTTAGCCCAAATTTTAACGCTCTCAAGCAAGCTGTAAATAACTGGCACAACAATCAGAGAAAGGAACATGGAGCTTGTCATTCCGCCCATAATTACCCAGCCTATGCCGCGCTTCCATTCGGAACCTGCTCCGTGACCTGCGACTATGGGAAGCATACCCACAATACACGCAAGAGCGGTCATCAAAATGGGGCGGAAACGAATTTCTACGGCTTTTACCAAAGATTTGTAAACGCTGTTTTCTTGCTTTTTAATTTGGTTTGTGAAATCGACAACCAAAATGGCGTTTTTGGCAACCAAACCTACAAGCATAATAATGCCGAGGAGCGAAAATATGCTCAAATTATTGCCCGTCAATGCTAATGCCCACAATGCACCTATAATGGAGAAAGGGATTGAGAACAGCACCACAAAGGGGTAAAGGTAGCTTTCGTAAAGAGCAACCATAATTAAGTAAACGAGAAATATGGAAGCGAAAAATGCAATGAACAGAGACATAAAGGCATCTGCCTGATTTTTCAACATTCCTTCAACTTGATAGGTTATATCGTGATTGCCTTTTAATTTTTCATTTAATTTTGCTTTTATATCTTCGCCTATTTCTCCAATGGAACGCCCCTCTATATTGCCTTGTAGCATAATGGAAGGAATGCGACCATAACGCTCCATCATGTTGGGTCCTGTGCCTTCGGTTATGTTTGCGATTTGCTTTAATTTAACCGGTGCGCCGAGCTGGCTCAAAATGGTTAGGTTGCCAACGTCTTCTGCGCTGCGGCGGTCAAAGCCGTCAAAGCGGACGTTTATATCGTATTGGTAATCGCCTTTCAGGAATTTTGCGGTTTGGTCTCCGGCAAAGGCATATTGCAGGGTGCCACCCACAGAACCCAAATCCAAACCCATTCTTGCCATTTTTTCGCGGTCTATATCCACCACAACTTCGGGGCTTCCCAAATCTGAACTGAGTTTTATATTGCGTATGCCGTTGATTTTCCCAAGCGTGTCTAACATTGTGTTTGCAAAAACCAAGAGCGAATCTCTGTTGGAACTTTGCAGAACAATTTGTATGGGAGCATTCATGCCACCACCGCCACCGCCAGCCAGCATGGCGTCTGCTGCCACGGTTGCTTTAACTCCGGCAAAATTGGCATTTATATATCTTTCCAAATCTGCGGCAAAAGCTTCTGAGCTTCTTGTGCGTTTATTTTTATCCACCAGTTTTACGCCCAAATTGCTGTTGAAAGCACCGCCGCTGCCAAATCTGGAACTGCTTGCGCCAACACCAGCATATACGCTCACAACTTCGGGCATTTGCAAAATTTCTTTCTCTATAGTGCGGGTAATTTCATTGTTTTGCGTAACGGAAATATCTTTCACAAATTCAAGTGCTGCGGAAACTCCATCGTTATCTCCGTTTGCCACCATTTCACTGCCTATGTAGCCAAGTGGGAGCAAGGCAACGGACACAATAAATATAATGCCAGATAGGAACAACGCTATGAATCTATGGCTAAGAGCCCAATGCAAAACAGATATTATTAGACTGTGGAACAAGCTCACTAAATATTCAAAAGCGTGAAGTATGCTGCCCCAAATTCCTTTACTCTCAACGTGAGTTAATTTTCCAAAGCGGCTTGTCATAAGAGGAACAACCGTGAATGCGACTAGCAGTGATATGGTAACAGAGATAACTATAGTTAAAGCAAAAGCCTGAAACACGGGGCGAAGCATTCCGGGAGCAATTGAAATTGGCAAGAACACCACCAAAAGCACCAAAGTTATTGACAGCACAGAAAGCCCTATTTCCTTTATGCCATCCACAGATGCCTGCAAAGCGTTTTTGCCCATTTCCATGTGGCGATAAATATTTTCCAAAACAACTATGGCATCGTCAACAAGGGTTCCTATCATCAAAGACAAAGCGAGCAGGGTTACTATGTTCAATGTAAAATCCATAACCGCAAGCCCGATGAATGCCGTAATCACCGAGAGCGGAACGGCAACCATAACTATAATGCCATTGCGCATGGAATGCAAAAAGAAAATCATAAGTATGGTTACAAATACCACCGCCAAAATCAAATCTGTGCGAACAGCATCTGCGGCATTGCGGATTATTATTGAACCATCCAGAGCAATGCCAAATTTAAGCCCCTGTTCCTTGTAGCGTTTTTCCAATTCCTTCGCTTTTTTCTTTGCCAAATTAGCAACTTCCACAGTGTTCGCATCGTCTTGCTTGGATATATACATACCCACTGCTGGTTGCCCATCTAGCCTGTAAAAACCGCTTACATCTTTAACAGCATCGGTCACCTCTGCAATATCGGAAACTTTTAGCAAAGAGCCATCTCCATTTCTTTTTATTATGGTATTGGCTATATCTTCTATTTCTGAATACTTTGCGGAAAGCCTTATTGAACTCGTTAAACTATCTGTTTTTATGTTACCAACCGGAAAGCTCATATTATTTGTTTTAACAGTGTTCACAACTTGCAAAAGGGATAAATTTTGCGATTGCAGTTTTGCCGGATCAACATTCACCTGAATTTCGCGCTGCGAGGCAGCCATTATTGACACTTCTCCCACGCCTAGAATGCTGGAAAATTCCGGTATAATGCGGTAATTCAGCAAATCGTACAATTCCGTTGCAGAAATGTTATCTGCTCTCACAGCCAAATTCATAATTGGCATTGCGTTGAAATTTATTTTTATAACCATTGGGTCATAAACTTCGTCTGGCAAAGCGGTTTTTGCCGAGCCTGCAAGCCTTGAGGCATCATTTAAGGCAACATCTGTATTTGTTCCCTGTTTTAACATAACTATTACAAGAGATACATTTTCCCGCGAAATGCTTCGCGTAAAATCCATGCCCTGCACAGAAGAAAGCGTTCCCTCCATAATCTTGGTAACGGAATTCTCCACTTCCGAAGGAGCCGCGCCCGGATAAACCGTGACCACAATGAACATAGGCAAATCTATATTTGGCATCATTTCGTAACGCAAACTGCTGTAACTCAGCACACCTAAAAATGCAAAAACTGTAAACACCACCACAACAAATGTAGGGCGTTTAATTGAAAGTTCGGATAAATTCATTGTATTATCCTCACGGCAGCTCCCTCAAACAAATTTTGATGTCCGGTTAAAACTATGCGCTCACCCACATTAAGTCCAGGCTCTCTCACAATAGCATTGGAGCCTTCCACCAACTCAAGGGCAATTTTTTTCAACTTTGCCCTGCCGTCTTCCACCACATAAACCTTAGGGTCTTTTACGCCATTTACCAGAGTCTCTCTTGGAATAGCGAGAACATTTTGCATAGGTGGCAAATCAAAAGAAACGCTGCCTGCCAAATCTGGACGTAGTTCACCCTTTTCCACAGAAGGATCTTTAATCAAAACCTCAACAGCATAGCGACCGCTCATATCCGCTGCTATTCCAACATTGCTAATAACCGCTTTAAAATCTTTGCCAAGTGCATCTATGTGAATGATTGCCGGCATTCCCTGCTTAATTTGCACAATTTCCATTTCCGTCAACCCTATTTTCATAATCATATCGGAGAGGTCGGCAACTTTGAAGGTTGGGGCACCTCCGCCAACAACCGAGCCTATTTCCACCATTCTCTGAACAACAACGCCTTTTTGCGGGCTTCTTATGGTTGTGTTTTCAACCTGTTTTTTTAAAGCCACAACATTGGCATTTGCCGCCTCAACCGCCAAACGCAGGTTATCAACAGTTTGCTGGGTTGCCGCCCCGCTTTGGGCGAGCTTTTGAAAACGCTCCAAATCTCTCTGGTTGTTTATAAGAGAGGCTCTGGCTGTTTCAAATTGCGTGGCTATAACAGAAGCATCCACAAAGGCAAGAGCAGTGCCGGGCTGAACCACATCTCCAACTTCTTTATAAACGCTTTTCACCTGCCCCGCCGTTTCTGCAAGAACAATAACCTGCCTTTTGGCAGAGAGAACGCCAGTTATTTTAATTTTTCGTTCCAAATTCTGCGTTTGAACCGTATGGAGCTTAACAGGAATTTCCATAACAACGCCTTTGCGTTGCGAAAGCGTTTCCATTCTTGTGGTTTTATTATGATTAAGCAGGGCAAAAGCTCCCGCAAGGGCAGCCACAATGAGTATGAGCGCTAACAAGGATTTCATATTACACCTTTTGGTTTGATTCCAAGCATAAAACTAGGTAAATAATAGCGATTTTGCCGTTTTTTTCTGCATTTGCAAGGATAAAATGAGATTTTTAGAGGATAAAAGGAATAAATTCTGCGAATTATACCTTGCGGCTAACGGTGGGCTACGCCTTAGTGAATTGTTTCACACTCTAAACTGGTTCAAAAGACCTCTCAAATCGCTTGCGAGCTTTGCAAGCTCGTCTGCGCCTTGGTTAATTTGGCTTGCACCGTGGGCACTTTCTTTGGTTACTTGATTCACGTCAATCACATTTTGGCTCACTTCGCTCGCGCCTTTGGCGGCTTCGCTTGCGTTGCGGGCAATGTCTTGGCTTCCCTTTGCTACCTCGCCAATGGATTCCGCAACTCGTCTGGCACCAATATTGGCTTGAGAAGCATTGCGGGCTATTAGTTCGCTTCCCTTTGCTACCTCGCCCATAGATTCTGCAACGTGCTTGGTGCCAATGCTCGCTTGTGCAACATTATTTGCAATTTCATTGCTCGCCTTTGTCTGTTGACCAACATAGTTTGATATAGCCTCAATGCTCTGGTATATCTTCACTATTATCTCCGACACATCGTTTATCACCTTCACAGCCGCGCCAGTGCCTGCTTGGATGCCCTTTATGAGTTTGGCTATGTCGTCTGCGCTTCGTGCACTCTGGTTTGCAAGCTCTTTTATTTCACCTGCAACCACCGCAAAACCTTTGCCAGCCTTGCCAGCAGAAGCAGCCTCTATGGTGGCATTCAAAGCTAAAAGATTCGTTTTGTCAGCTATTTTCTTTATCACATCGGTCACCTGCCCTATCTCTTTTGCCGCAATGCCCAGCTTGCCCATTGCTGTGGTTGCCTCGCGAGATTTAATCGTGGCTTCATTTGCAACCTTGCGGGCATCTCCAGCGTTGACCGATATCTGGTTTATGCTCGCGCTCATCTCATCAACTGCCGCAGCTATAGTGGTCATATTCGTGGACATTTCCTCGGCGGCACCTGCTACTTCGCTGGCGTTTTCAGAGGCTTCTTTTGCGCTGTTTGCCATTGAATTTATGTTGCCTGCCACTTGACCCATTGCATTTGTCACATCTACAACATTTACAGAAGACTCTTCGGCTGTGCCGGCTATTGATTTTATGTTCACCGACATCTGCTCTATGGCACTGGAAACAGACAGTGTTTTTGCGGAAGCCTCCTTTGCGCCGCCTGCGAGTTGCCTGCTTACGCTGGAAAGCTCCTCTGCCGAGCCAGCTAAGGTGTCTGAGTTCATTTGGAGGTTCCTGAATACCGCTTGCAATTTATCCATCAACTTATTCAAACCCTGCGCAATCTGCCCAAATTCGTCTTTGCCGTGTTCCACAAAGCGAATGGTTAGGTCACCGCCACCCTCGGTCATTTTGCTCAGTGCCGTGATTGTATTGTTTATGCTACCAAAAATTGCAGACATAAAGAGCAACAAAAATATTCCCCATGCAATGGCACAGGAAACAGCCAGTATTATCATGTTTTTCTGTGTTCTCTTTGCATCGGCTTGTATCACATTGAGGGACACTGCGTAAGCAAGTGACCACGGCAATTCAAGCCCCTCTGGCAACATTGGAACATAGGATATTAGGGAAAAATCGCCCGTGTTTAGGCTTTCCTTGAGTACACGGTGATATTCGCCGTTTTTTATGGCTTCTTTAAGTGCCTGACGTTCATCGTCTTGCATATCTTCACCTATCTTGTCCAGTATTAGCTCCTCTTTGGGATGCACGGCAATCAAACCATCATGAGAAATCAATGCGGCATAAGCACCTTTCTTGTCGTCTGCCATTTTTTCAAATAAATACTTATGCATCAAATCCAATTGCAAATCAATTCCCGCTGCGCCAATGAATTTTCCGTTTGCCATTATGGGTGCGCTTAACGTTAATACTTTGCGCTTGCTTTTCTCGCTAGGATATACCCAATCATAAGGTTCTGTCATATAAAGTTTTTTTGTTTCCTTTGGACCATTATACCATTCGTCATCGTCTGCAATACTATCAGAAGGTTCAAAGAAAACCTTCAGCTTTCCTTGCTCCGTGAGGAATGCCTCTATATTGTAAAATTTATCCTCATCTGTTTTGTCAATGTCGAAATACGCACCTCTCTCAAAGTCCACATAAACATCGGAAACAACAGGTTGCTCGGACATAGCGTATAGCAATTTACCGAGAATTTCGGCTTTGTCTTCATCGCTCAAGTGCATTATAGCCTGAATATTTTTTTCCAAAGCCCTGAGTTCTGTTATTTTCTTCTCCAAAAAACCTCTGACTTCTTCAGACCGAGCTATTGCCATAGATTTCCCAGCCTCATACTGCGATTCTCTGGCTGTTTTGGCAGAGTTGGTTAGCGACACTGTGAATGTCAGCGAAATGATTGCCACAAAAGCAATGAAGAGGATTAGCGGCAATTTATATTTGAGTTTCATTTTTTACCTACACTTTGAATTGACTTAAAACATTCCTGAGGTCGCTCGCAAGCCTTGCTAGCTCGTCTGCGCCCTGATTAATTTGACCTGCGCCCTGAGCGCTTTCATTTGTCACTTGATTTACACCAATGACATTTTGACTCACCTCGCCCGCACCCTTGGCAGCTTCGCCTGCGTTGCTCGCTATATCCTTGCTGCCTTTGGCTGCCTCGTTCATGGATTCAGCCACGTGCCTTACGCCAATATTGGCTTGCGAAGCGTTGCGGGCTATTTGCTCGCTGCCCTTTGCCACTTCACCCATAGATTCTGCAACGCGCCTAGCGCCAATATTAGCTTGCGCCACATTGTTTGCTATTTCGTTGCTCGCATTGGTTTGCTGCCCAACAAGGTTGGATATGGCTTCTACGCTTTGGTATATCCTCACTATTATTTCCGATACATCGTTTATCACCTTCACCGCCGCATTAGTGCCTGCCTGAATACCCTTTATGCGCCGAGTTATATCGTCTGCGCTTTTTGCGCTTTGGTTTGCAAGCTCCTTTATTTCACCTGCAACCACCGCAAAACCTTTGCCAGAAGCACCAGCAGAAGCTGCCTCTATTGTGGCATTCAAGGCGAGAAGGTTTGTTTTGTCGGCTATTTTTTTTATCACATCGGACACTTGCCCAATTTCCTTGGCAGCAATGCCCAAATTGCCCATTGCTCCAGTTGCTTCGCCAGATTTGACAGTGGCTTCGTTTGCCACCTTGCGAGCATCAATTGCATTGACTGATATTTGGTTTATGCTCGCACTCATTTCTTCTATGGCTGAGGCTATTGTGTTCATATTAGTGGACATTTCCTCGGCTGCCCCTGCCACTTCGTTTGCGTTCACGGAGGCTTGTTGCGCTCCGCTTGCCATCGCATTTATGTTCTCAGACACTTTTCCAACCGAGTTTGTAACGTCCATAATGTTGGTAGCAGATTCTTCGGCTGTGCTGGCTATTGATTTTATGTTCACCGACACCTGCTCTATGGCACTGGAAACAGACATCGTTTTAGCAGAAGCCTCTTCTGCGCCACTTGCAAGTTGTTTGCTGATATTGGAAAGCTCTTCTGCCGAGCCAGCAAGGGTATCTGAATTTACGTGGAGATTTTTGAATATGGTTTGCAACTTTGCAGAAAGGCTGTCCAGTGCTTTGGAAAGCGTTCCTAGCTCGTCCCTGCGTTCCAAGCCTGTGCGAGCTGTCATATCTCCCTTTTCAATCTTGGAAAGAGTGCTTACAACTCTCTTTAATGGGCGTGTTATGGAAATGGTTAAGAATATGCCAAAACATATAGATAGAAACAAATCTACGACTAAAATAATTTTAGAAATGCGTTCAGCGTCATGTGCCTCTTTTGAATTTTCCTCTGCAAGTGTTGAAACTACGCTGGTTTTGATTTTTATAACGGCATTCAGAGCGTGCCTCATTTCTGTTCCTGCTTTTAACACCGATGGCGGATAATCTATTTCGGTCATTCCAGAAAGAGGGCAACGGCTGGTGGTGGCTCTCATATAATTTTCCACTTCAGACACATACTTGTCAATGCTCGCTTGTAAATCGTCCAAAGACTTTTTGCTAGTTTCTGTTATGAGCAGATTTTTTTGTTCGGTTATAAGTTCCTTCAAAGCGAGTTGAGAATCTCCTATGTTCTTAACCGCCTTGGCACGGTCTTCGTCTGTTTTTGCAATTCGCCAATACATAACCTGTATTCTAATTTCTTGAGCTAGGTCGGAGGTTTGTACAAGAAAACCCATAGGGATAAGCCCTTTTTCGTATATAATATCTGCGTTGTCGTCAACGTTTTGCAAACTATTTTCTAAATATAACCCTATAAAAACCGTTAATGCGGAAATAAACAAAAAAGATACGATTAGTTTTGGACCCATTTTAATATTTTTCATTCGGTTACCTCTTGATTAATGCAAAATACTTTCCTCACACTTTAAAATGACTCAAAATATTTTTCAAGTCGCTCGCAAGCCTTGCAAGCTCTCCCGCGCCTTGGTTTATTTGGCTAGCTCCTTCAGCGCTTTCCTGAGTTACCTGATTCATATCAATTACATTTTGGCTCACTTCGCTCGCACCCTTGGCTGCCTCGCTCGCATTGCGGGCTATATCTTTGCTTCCCTTTGCCACCTCGTTCATAGACTCTGCCACTCGCTTCGCTCCAATATTGGCTTGCGAAGCATTGCGAGCTATATTCTTGTTGCCCTTTGCCACCTCCTCCATAGAGTCCGCCACTCGCTTGGTACCAATATTTGCCTGAGCCACATTATTTGCAATTTCGTTGCTAGCCTTTGTTTGTTGCCCAACATGGCTGGATATAGCCTCAATGCTCTGGTATATAGCGGATATTATCTCCGATACATCGTTTATCACCTTCACCGCTGTGCCAGTGCCTGCCTGAATGCCCTTTATGCGTTTGGCTATATCGTCTGCACTCTTTGCGCTCTGGTTCGCAAGTTCTTTAATCTCGCCCGCAACCACAGCAAAACCCTTGCCCGCTTTGCCAGCAGAAGCTGCCTCTATGGTGGCATTCAATGCTAAAAGATTCGTTTTATCGGCTATTTTTTTGATTACATCGGTCACCTGCCCTATCTCTTTTGCCGCAATGCCAAGTTTACTCATTGCACTCGTTGCCTCATGAGACTTTACTGTGGCTTCGTTTGCCACTTTGCGAGCATCTCCGGCATTGCCAGATATTTGGTTTATGCTTGCGCTCATTTCTTCTATGGCTGAGGCTATTGTGTTCATATTAGCAGACATTTGCCCAGCAGCACCAGCCACTTCGTTGGCATTATCAGAGGCTTCCCTTGCGCTGTTTGCCATTGAATTTACGTTCCATGCCACTTGATCCACAGCGTTTGTTACGTCCACTACATCGGTAGATGCTGCTTCCGCCGTATTGGCTATTGATTTTATGTTCACCGACATTTGCTCTATTGCACTGGAAACAGACATTGTTTTGGAAGAAGCCTCTTTTGCGCCACGAGCCATTTGCCTGCTTATGCTGGAAAGCTCCTCCGATGCGCCAGCGAGCGTGTCTGAATTCTGGCGAAGGTTTCTGAATATGCTTTGCAATCTTGTGGAAAGACTGTCTAGTGCCCTAGAGAGAATGCCAAGCTCATCACTCCGCTCCAAAGCAATGCGAACAGTCATATCTCCCTTTTCTATTTTGGAAAGAGTATCCACAACTGTGCTCAATGGGCGCGTTATGGAAATGGTTAAGAATACGCCAAGACCTATTGAAAGAAACAAAACTACTATTAAAAGCGTGATGGCAAGGGTCTCTGAGCGAATAGCCAAACTTGAAGCATCATCAGACAAGGTTTTGGTTGATTTAACCCTCCTTTCTATAACTTCGCCTCCGGCTTTAAACATATCATCTATCGCTGTTAATATCGCAGGAGGAAGCTCTCCTGAGTGCAATCCTGTTTCGGGGTCAATTTTTGCTGTTTTTGTGTAATTGCTTATTTCCTTCATAAGCTTGTCAATGGCAAGCTGCAAATTTTCCAAAAGTTTTTTTCCTTTTTCTGTAAGAGCCAATTCTTTTTGCATTTTAATGAGTTCTTTTATAAGAACGTATGATTCTTCCATAGATTTCATTATTTTTGCACGACTTTCATCTGTTTTAGCAAGCTGCCAACGCATGATGTTTACGTGCAGCTCTTGTGCCTGCTCCGCTGTTTTCACAAGCATTCCAAGCGGAACCGCTCCCCTTTCATATAAAAGATTTGTTTGTACATTAAGTCCTTTTATGCTCATAGTCAAATATATTCCCATAAAAGCCGTCAACGCGGCTGTGAGTAAGAAAGATGCTATTAACTTTGAACCTATCTTAATGTTCTTCATTCATTTACCTCCCAATATCGATGAAGCCCTTTTAATATAAAAAATAAAAACCGCCTGTCAATGGAATATGCTCTTATTCTTCCTAGTCAAAAGCCAAGCTGTTGGACCTATCAAAATAAGGTCGCGAACAAGAGCAGTCCAAGCCTCTGCTTTTGTCTGCGCTCCATCTACTATAGTGGTGTCAAAACAACCGCAAGTTATGCCAAGGTCAAGAGCAAGTGCCCACACAAGTGCTATTATAAAACTGGCAAACATGGCTAAAATCACCAAAACACATTCCTTTACAAAAGGAGTAACTATGAGTGCCAAACCAAACCAAAATTCAAACTGAGGCAAAACCAATGCCCATAAATTCACCAAGTTGTGCGGCAAAAACTGATATTGGGCAATTAAAAAAGCAAACTTTTGAGGGTCTTCTATTTTAAAGATACTAGCAAAAATAAACATCCCGCCAATTCCAAGCCTAATGAGAATTTCCAAAATTCTCTCGGTTAAACCCCTGTTGATTTTCCAAGCAGGGATAATGAGCAATGCTCCAAGCACAACTTCTGCAATGCCAATATGCAAACCGTATTTATATAAACCGTATTCCATAGTAGCTGGAAATTTATTCAAAAAAAACTCAACCCAGCTAAAAACAGCTGGAAAAGATATTTCAAAAACACCAAGAGTGAATAAAACAGTGGCAAAGAAAATACATGCGGGAACAGCAAACTTTCTCATTTTGGTTTCTCCAAAACTTCTTGTACGCCAAACCATTCAACAGATTTGCCCTCTGGTGCCCTCAAATTATTCACAACAGCAGCTATAAGGCAAAACAGCCCTAGCCCTATTAGGAATTTGATGTTTAATTTTTTAAACATTAACTTGGTCTTCCACCAAGCTAACCAACGCCATCTCCGCAGCATCGCCAGGGCGGTAGTCGCTAAGTTTCAAAACTCTGGTGTAGCCGCCCTTTCGGTTTGCGTAGCGAGGTCCAATAACATCAAAAAGACCTTTCAAAACCTTGGGATCCATAACAAAACGCGCTGCCTGCCTGCGGGCTGCCAAATCGCCTTTTTTCGCGTATGTTATTAGCCTATCCACCATGCTGCGAACCATTTTGGCTTTTAAAAGCGTGGTGCGAACAACCCTATCTTGGGGGTCTGCTTCCAAACCTCTAAGCAATATAGATGTTGAAAGGCTGCGCAGCATTGCGCGTCTGTGGGCGGCATTTGCGCCCCATTTTTTTACTTTTACGCCGTGTCTCATTCTGCATTACCCTCTTTTAAATAGTCATCCACGGGCATGCCAAAGCTAAGCCCCATTGAAGATAGCAATTCGTTTAACTCTATCAAAGATTTTCTGCCAAAGTTTTTGTACTTCAACATATCGTTTTCTTTGTTGCGAACGAGTTCTGCAATAGTGCGAATTCCTGCCTGCCTTAGGCAATTGCTGGAACGCACCGAAAGCTCCAAATCATCAACATTTAGCAATAGTTTTTGAACAATGGCATCCTTATCGCCATCCGGCTCAGAGCCGCCTTCAGGTCCAAAATCATCTTCAAAGTTTATGAATATTTCTAAATGGTCTATCAAAAGTTTAGCTGCATAAGCCAGAGCATCTTCTGGATCAATGCTTCCATCTGTGGTTATATCCAGTTCCAAACGATTAAAATCTGTGCGTTCCTCAACTCTGGTATCGGAAACATACATAGCCACATTCAAAACAGGATTATAGTTGGCATCTATTAAAATTTCGCCAACCGGAGCATTTTCAGCAGCCCTTCTGCGGTCTGGATCATCTGCGGGAACATAGCCGCGACCAGAAGAAACTTTCATCTCTATGCAAAGCGAAGCGTTATCGCCGCTGAGAGTTGCTATATGCACTTCTGGATTGAGAATAGCAACAGCTGGATTTATGTCTATGTCTTTTGCAGTGACATCTCCTTCTCCAGAAACATCAAGGCGCAAAGTTTCGTCTTTATCGCTCAAAAGCTTAACTCGAATGGACTTCAAGTTCAAGATGATGTCTGTTACATCTTCTCTAACGCCCGGAATATTGGCATATTCCTTTACCACCTTGTCTATTTTCACCGAAACAATGGCGGCACCTTGAATTGAAGATAGCAGTGCTCTGCGCAAAGCATTTCCAATGGTTGTTCCCCAACCGCGTTCCAAAGCTTCTATTTCAAATTTCGCACGACGACCATTTTCCAAAACTTCCGTTTTCTGGAAATTCTTGGGCATTTTTAAAGATTTCCACACCATACAAGCCTCCTCCTTTTAAATTCTTCTTCTTTTTTTAGGGCGACATCCATTGTGCGGAATGCCTGTTACATCTAATATTTGCAACACTTCCAAACCCGCATTTTTTATGGCGCGAACAGCCGATTCCCTAGCGGGACCGGCACCCTTTATGCGAACCATAACCTTGCGCATTCCAAGGGCAAATGCCTGCAAAGCCGCCGCCTCTGCGGCAACCTGCGCTGCATAAGGCGTGCTTTTTTTGCTGCCTTTGTAGCCAGAACGCCCAGGTGAATTACCAGAAACCAAATTTCCTTTGGAATCCGTTATGGAAATTATGGTATTGTTAAAAGAAGCGTAAATATGGGCTATGCCTTGCACATCAATGCGCTTTTTGCTTTTTTTAACCTTAACCTCTTCGGGAGCTGCGGCTTCAGTTGCCGGAGCTGCTTTTTCTTCTTTGGTTTCTTCTGACACTTGCCTACTCCTTACTTCTTCTTGTTAGCCACGGTTTTCTTTGGTCCCTTGCGAGTACGAGCATTGGTGCGGGTACGCTGGCCCCTTGCAGGCAATCCTTTGCGGTGCCTTGTGCCGCGATAGCAACCAATATCTTGCAAACGCTTGATGTTCAGGGTTATCTCTGCCCTTAATTGGCCCTCCACCTTATACTCCTCTTCGAGCATACGGCGTATTTTGCCCTGTTCCTCTTCTGAAAGGGTTTCCACCTTTTTGTTTTTGTCTATCCCAAGCTTATCGCAAACTTCACGGGAAGTGTGCAAACCCACGCCAAAAATAGCAGTTAAGCCATACTCAACGCTTTTGTTCTTGGGCAAATCTATACCAGCAATTCTAGCCATAATTCTCCTTTACCCCTGTTTTTGCTTGTGACGGGGGTTCTTATCGCAAATAATACGCAAAATACCCTTGCGGCGAACTATTTTGCAAGATTCGCAGCGGGCTTTAAGTGATGCTTTTACTTTCATAATGTTTTCCTCTGAAAATAGTTATTTATACCTATATGTTATACGCCCACGGGTTAAATCATAAGGCGTTAGTTCAACGGTTATTTTATCAGAAAGCAGAATGCGTATAAAATTCTTGCGCATTTTTCCCGAAAGATGCGCCAAAACTTCATGCCCGTTTTCCAAAGACACCCTGAACAAATCGTTCCCAAGTACTTCGGTTACAGAACCATCCACTTTTATACCTGCCTCTTTTGCCACTAAGACGCCATCCTGCCGCGAATGCGACCGTGCTTCAAGAAACCTTCGTAATTCTTAGTATGCAATTGAGCCTCTATTTGCCTCAAAGTATCTAGGGCTACGCCCACCACAATCAAAACAGATGTTCCACCCATATAAAAAGACATATTCAAAGCATCTTTAAGGTGCAATGGACCAACGCTTATGGTTGCGAGGAATATTGCGCCGGGGAGTGTTATGCGAGTTAAAATGTTGTCTATGTATTCAGCGGTTTTGCGCCCTGGGCGAATACCGGGGATAAAGCCACCGGATTTCTTTAAGTTATCTGCAATATCACTTGGATTATATTGAATTGCTGTGTAAAAATAGGTGAAGAATATAATCAATAAAGCGAATATAACGCTATATGTTATGTGCCCAGGCAAAAAGGCTCCGGCAAATGCTTCTATCCAGCCGGTATTTGGGAACCAAGAAGCTATCATAGCAGGAACAAACATAATTGAAGATGCAAAAATAACCGGTATAACGCCTGCGGTATTGACTTTGAAAGGCAAATAACTGGACTGCCCACCCATAACCTTGCGCCCAACAACTCTCTTGGGGCTTTGAAGTGGAATACGCCTATTTGCCTGCTCAATAAATACAATAAATCCTATAATGGCTATCACCATTGCAATTATCATAACTTCTATCATCAATTTTTGGTTGCCGGCTGCGAATTGCTCATATTCCATAATCATAGCGCGAGGAAGACCGCCAACAATACCTGCGAAAATTATCAAGGAAATTCCGTTTCCAACACCACGGCTGGTTATTTGCTCACCCAAATACATAACGAATATGGTACCTGTTGTCATCGTTAGAGTGGCTAGCAATCTAAAACCCCAGTTTCCCGCACCGCTTGCAAAATCGTCTAGCAAAACGGAAACGCCTTGCGCACCGCCAATATTAACCCTAAGGCTGGAAAGCCAAATAGCAATGCCCCAGCCTTGTACGGTAGCTAGCAAAACTGTGAAATACCTTGTCCATTGATTTAGTTTTGCCCTGCCCTCCGCACCTTCTTTTTGCATAAGGCGAATTTGAGGTATAACCGCACCCATAATTTGAATTATGATGCTTGCGCTGATATAGGGCATTATGCCAAGCGCGAATATGGTTGCTTTTGCAAAGGCACCACCGGTAAAGCTATCGTAGAGACCAAAGAGATTATTTGAGCTTGATGCGAAAAAACTTGCCAAGCGAGAAGGGTCCACGCCCGGCATGCTTATGTGCGAACCTATGCGATAAATTATCAAAACACCAAGGGTGAAGAGCAGCTTTTTACGCAGGTCTTCTACCCTAAAGGCGTTCGCAAAGGCATCTATTGCTTTTTTCAATGCTTCCATTTTATTTTACCACAACAATTTCAATTTTTCCGCCAGCCTTTTCAACTGCCGCCTTTGCGCTTTCGCTAATGGCGTTCACTTCAAGCGTTATTGCCCTTGTGATTTTGCCAGTTCCCAAAACCTTAACCGGTTTAGACACATCGCGAATAAATCCAAGGTCAAAAAGGACAACGGCGTTGAACTTTGCCTCAGTAGCTTTTTCCAGCTTTTCCAAATTCACAATTTGTGTGTCTTTTGGAAATTTGCTTTTAAAGCCACGTTTTGGCAAACGACGATGAATGGGCATCTGACCACCCTCAAAAGCTACCCTGCCTGCTTTTGCGCTTTTGCGGGCGCCAGCGCCTTTTTCTCCTCTGCCTGCAGTTGTTCCCCAACCAGAACCTGGACCGCGGCCAATTCTTTTTCTGCCCTTAACTTTGGACTTACCCGGATTTATATTATTCAAAGACAACATCAAGACACCTCTGAAATTTTAACCATGTGAATAACCTTGCGAAGCATACCCTCTATTTGAGAATTTAAAATATGCTCCTTTTTTTTCCCAATTCCACTTAACCCCAAAGATTTTAAATTTACTTTGTGAACGGGCAATGAGCGAACTGTGCCTACCACTTGCGTAACGACAATTTTTTTGCCACGTAAAGCATTCAAAGCATTCAGTTGCTCGTTAACAATTTTTTGATTAGCGACTTGCTTAGACATTAGGCACCTACCCCGCCACGCAATGCGGCGAACTGCTTTTTGCCTCTTTGAACCGCTAAACCTTCTATGCAAGCGTGAACAACGGTGTGCGGATTGGAAGAACCAAAAGCCTTTGTTAAAATATTGTGCACTCCAGCAAGCTCCAAAACCGCACGGGCAGCCGCACCAGCTATAACGCCAGTACCAGGTGCCGCAGGCATAAGCAACATGCGGGTTGCTCCAAATTTAACCATAACTTCGTGAGGAATGGTGCCATTGTGAAGATTAACTTCCACAAGGTTGCGGCGCGCACTCTCGCTCGCTTTGCGAACGGCTTCTGCGCTTTCCTTTGCCTTGCCAATGCCAACGCCTATTTTTCCATTGCGGTTGCCAACAACCACAAGAGCGCTCAAAGAAAAGCGGCGACCGCCCTTAACCACCTTTGCGCAGCGGTTAACTGCAACCGTTTTCTCTTCAAATTCCGAATATTGTGTTTCGTTTGCCAAAACCATACCTCTTATTAAAATTTAATTCCGCCTTCACGCGCACCCTCTGCGAGAGCCTGCACGCGACCATGATAAATATAACCGCCACGGTCAAAAACAACAGTTTCAATGCCCTTGGCTTTTGCTGCCTCTGCAACTTTTGCACCCAGTTTGCGGCTTTGCTCCACTTTTGTCAATTTCCCAAACTCGCTCTGAAATTCTTTTGAGCCGGTGGAAAGCTGCAATATGGAAATATGCTTTGCATCATCTATAATCTGCGCAATCATATTTTTAAGCGAACGGCGCACGGCAAGGCGTGGGCACTGCGCGGTGCCAACTATTTTTTTGCGCACTCTTGCGTGGCGCGCAATCCTTGAATCCAGTCTTTTTTTAGCTACATCAAACATATTTTACCTACTTTCCTGTCTTTTTGCCCTGCTTGCGGAGAATGCGCTCACCGGAATAGCGAATGCCTTTGCCTTTATAAGGTTCCGGTTCGCGGTATTTGCGTATTTCTGCTGCAACCTGCCCAACTTTTTGCTTATCTATTCCACTAATCACAATTTTGAGTTTATCTTCGCTTGCAGTAAGCGTTATGCCTTCTGGAGCTTTGTATTCCACCGGATGAGAAAAACCCAGCACAAGATTTAAATCTTTGCCCTTTTGCTCTGCACGGTAGCCCACGCCGGTGATTTCAAGTGTTTTTTGAAAGCCCTTGCTAACGCCTTCCACCATATTCGCAATTAAAGCGCGGCTTGTGCCGTGAATTGCGCGGGAGAATTTTTGGTCGTCGGGTCTTTTCACTTCCAAGCCTTCGGCGGTTTTTTCAATGGAAACAACTTCGTGCAAAACAAGAGAAAGAGACCCTTTTGGTCCTTTAACGCTAACACGCTTGCCATCGATGGAAACATCCACCTTTTCTGGAATGGTAATTATTTTTTTTCCTATTCTAGACATCTTTTACCTACCAAACCTTGCAGAGAACTTCGCCGCCAACTTTTTGTTTGCGAGCTTCGTGGTCTGTCATTACACCTTGAGAGGTTGAGAGAATAGCATATCCAAGACCGTTGAGCACCTTGGGGAGCGTTTCCACATTGGAATAGCGGCGCAGCCCTGGGCGGCTAATGCGTTGTATTCCTTGTATTGCCGGAATGCCATCTGTGTAGCGGAGCAACATTTTTATTATGCCCTGCTTGCCATCTTCAACAACAACATATTTTTTAATAAAGCCTTTTTCTTTCAATACTCTTGCTATTTCCTGTTTCAAATTGCTGGCGGGTATATTCACCACGGGCAGCTTTGCGGAACAAGCATTGCGAATGCGAGTGAGCATATCGGCTATTGGGTCTGTTATTCCTGACATATTTTCCTCCTGCCTACCAAGATGATTTTGTTATGCCGGGTATTTCACCAGCGAGTGCCATTTCACGGAAACATATTCTGCAAAGCCCAAAACGCCGCATAAAGGCATGGGGTCTTCCGCACCTATTGCAGCGGTTATAAGAACGCACTCCGAATTTCGGCGTTCTCTTGCATTTTTCTATCATTCTTTTGCTTGCCATAAAAATCCCTTAACGTTTTTCACCCTGTTTAACTTCTTGTTTAACCTCTTGCTTGCGGAACGGCAATCCCAAAGTCTCCAAAAGGGCGCGCCCTTCTTCATCTGTTTTTGCCGAAGTCACAAAAATAATATCCATCCCAAGCGTTTGGGTAACTTTATCTATATCTATTTCTGCAAAAACCGTTTGCTCTTTCAAGCCAAGCGAGTAGTTGCCGTTGCCATCAAAGCCTCTGTGCGGAATGCCGCGAAAATCGCGAACACGGGGCAAAGCTATGTGTATTAAACGGAACAAAAAGTCCCACATATTTTCGCCGTGCAAGGTTACTTTTGCGCCGATGTTCATCCCTTCGCGCAGCTTGAAATTCGCTATTGCGGCTTTTGCCTTGGTTGCCACAGCCTTTTGACCTGTGATGGAGGTGAGGACATTTATAGCCTCATCCACTATTTTGCGGTCTTTGTTTATTTTCTCGTGACCGAGTGCCATATTGAGCACTATTTTTTGCAAACGTGGAACTTGCATCACGTTTTTATATTTGAAGCGTTCCCGCAGGGCAGGCACCACTTTCTTTCTGTAAATTTCCTTCAGATTGCTCATTTTACAAATCCTCAAATTGCCTTGCCGGTTTTAATGCTAACCCTAATGCTCTTTTTGCCGGCTTCCTTTATTCTTTTTGTGCGAACAGGCTTGCCGCCTTCCAAAATCATAACATTGGAAATGGCTATTGGCATCTCTTTTTCCACAATGCCGCCATTTTGGTTTGCTTTGTTTGGCTTTTCGTGTTTTTTGCGTATATTAACGCCATTCACTATAATCTTTGCGAGTTTTGGGAAAACCTTGGTGACCAAGCCTTTTCTTCCCTTGTATTCGCCAGATATAACTATAACTTCATCATTCTTTTTTATTGCTGGCATTATAGCACCTCTGGAGCTAAAGATATAATTTTCATATATTTGCGGTCGCGTAGCTCACGAGCTACAGGTCCAAAAATACGAGTGCCTCTGGGTTCCCCATCTTTGCTTATGAGAACCACGGCATTATCGGAAAAGCGAATGTAGCTACCGTCTTTGCGACCATACTCTTTGCGAGTGCGTACAACCACGGCATGAGCAACGGAGCCTTTTTTCACCTTGCTCTGCGGAATGGCATCTTTCACGCTAACTACTATTTTATCTCCAATATGCGCATAACGGGTGTTTGAACCACCCAGCACTCGGATGCAGGCGACTTCCTTGGCTCCGCTGTTGTCTGCCACGACTAGTCTGGTTTCTTCTTGAATCATAAAGCCTTACTCCAAATAAATTATTTCTTTTTCTCCACTATGCGCACCAAACGCCAGCGTTTGGTAGCAGATAGAGGTCTGGTTTCCATTATTTCCACCAAATCACCTTGCGCAGCCTCGTTTTTTTCATCGTGGGCTTTGAGCTTGGTTGTGGTTGTCAAAATTTTATTGTAAACAGGATGGCGTTTGCGGTTTTCAACCACAACGGTAATGGTTTTATCCATTTTATCAGAAAACACAACGCCCTGCCTAACCTTGCGGCGATTTCTTTCTTCCATTACTTTTTCCCCCTGGCTGTTGCTATGGTTTTAACTCTGGCTATGTCTTTGCGAATTTCGCGCATAATGCAAGGGTTATCCACGTGCCCGGTTTTCATTTCAAAACGGGTTTTGAGCAAGCCAATGCTCAAATCCTTTAGCTTTTCACCAAGCTGTTCATCATTCAAGCTGTTTAGCTCCTTTAATTTTTCTCTGCGTTTCATTATATCTCCGAAGCCTCAACTATTTTAACTTTTATCGGCAGTTTTTGAGCCGCGCCATGCAAAGCCTCCAAAGCAAGTGCTTTTTCAACTCCGCCCATTTCAAACAATATTCTGCCCGGCAACACAACGGCTGCCCAAAATTCCGGCGCTCCCTTGCCTTTACCCATACGGGTTTCGGCGGGCTTTTTGGAAACAGGTTTATCTGGAAACACGCGAATCCAAACCTTTCCGCCTCTTTTTATTTTGCGAGTCATGCAAATACGCGCTGCCTCTATTTGGCGAGCCGTGAGCCAGCACTGTTCAAGAGCCTGAATGCCAAAATCGCCAAAAGCGATATAATCGCCAGTGGTAGCCATGCCTTTCATTCGGCCTTTCATCATTTTGCGATGTTTTGTTCTCTTTGGGCTAAGCATAAATTAAATCCTTTTTGGTTCGTTGGAAGAATAATCTCCCTTGCGAAGTTTTTCCCCGTGCATAATCCAAACCTTCACGCCATTTGTGCCGTAAAGAGTTTTTGCTGTTGCAGTTGCATAATCAATATCTGCGCGAAGGGTGTGGAGCGGAACCCTGCCTTCTGCATACTTCTCCACCCTAGCTATTTCCGCTCCACCAAGGCGTCCACCAATTTGAATGCGAATGCCTTCAACTCCAAAACGCATTGCGTTTTGAATGGCTCGCTTCATGGCACGACGACCCGTCACACGTTTTTCCAACTGGCGAGCGATGTTCTCTGCTACCAATTTGGCATCTGTTTCTCCGCGCTTAATTTCTATTATCTCAATATGAACGTCTTTTTTGGTCACGATTTTCAATTCTTCTTTTAAACCATCCACAACCTCGCCTTTGCGACCTATTATAACGCCTGGGCGCGCGGTGTGAATTAAAACTTCTACGGTATTTTTTGTGCGGCGAATTTCTATTTTGGAAATTTGCGCTCCTTCAAATCTTTTGGATAAATAACGGCGAACCTGCATATCGTTCAAGATGAATTTTGAGAAATCCTTTTTCTTTTCAACAAACCACTGAGAATCCCAGGTTTTGATGATTCCCAGCCTCAGACCGTTTGGATGTGTTTTTTGACCCATTTAATGCTCCGCCTAGTCCGAAACGACTATTGTAAGATGAGAAAGTGACTTGTGAATAGGGAACGCTCTTCCGTGCGAATGGGGCCTTGCTCTTTTTATTATTGGACCTCCGTCTGCGAAAATAGCGCGTATTTTTAGTTCGGCCGCTGATTTTGCCAACCCGCCTTTTTTGGCACGAGCCTGATTATAATTATTAACTGCGGTTTTCATGGTTTTTTCTGCTATTGCAGCACCTTTCAATTTTGTGCGCATAACCGACAAAATGCCAAAAGCTCTCTCTACAGAACTTCCACGCAAAATATCTATTAACCTGCGCATCTTTAAAACGCCATAGCGAGTGTTGCGCAACTGGGCAACACCATAGCAAATATCGCCTGCATCTTCTTTTTCTAAAATTTCCACTCCATTGGAAACTTTTACAAAAACTCCCGACATTACTTCTTACCTCCAGCTTTTTCTTCCTTGCGGTGCCCTTTGAATTCTCTGGTAGGGGAAAATTCGCCTAGTTTATGGCCAACCATATTTTCCGAAACATACACAGGTATAAATTTTTTTCCATTATACACGGAGAAAGTTAGCCCAACCATCTCTGGAATTATGGTGGAACGGCGCGACCATGTTTTGATAGCCTGCTTTTTACCGGAAGCGTTCATGCTTTGAGCCTTCTTCAAAACCGAAGTGTCAACGAAAGCTCCTTTTTTCAAAGACCTTGACATTAATTATGCCCTCTTCTTCTGACGACGGCGCACAATCATTTTATCGGTGCGCTTGTTGTTACGGGTTTTTTTGCCCTTGGAGTTTTTGCCCCAGGGAGAACATGGATGGCGACCACCAGATGTGCGACCTTCGCCGCCGCCAAGAGGATGGTCAATTGGGTTCATAACCACGCCGCGCACGGATGGGCGAATCCCAAGCCAGCGACTGCGACCGGCAGAACCGGAAACTTCGTTGTTATGGTCTATATTGGATATTTGACCAACGGTAGCCATGCAAACAGAAAGCACCAAGCGAACTTCGCCAGATGGCAAGCGAACTTGGCAATATTTTTCATCTTTAGCAATAAGTTCTGCGGATGTTCCAGCAGAACGAGCGAGCTGTCCGCCATGCCCAGGTTTCAATTCAACATTATGAATAAAAGCATTCAAGGGTATTTCTTTTAGAGGCATTGTGTTGCCCGGCTTGTATTCGGAACCGGAACCGGAATTCAATTTTTCACCTACTTTAACTCCGTTTGGAGCCAAGATATATGCCCTGCTTCCGTTTGCGTATTTAACGAGCGCTATATAAGCACTGCGGTTTGGATCGTATTCTATGGTTTCCACTGTGCAAGGAATGCCTATAAATTCTTTTCTTTTGAAATCTATAATGCGATATTTCTTTTTATGACCACCACCGCGCCGGCGGCTGGAAATATGACCCTGATTATCCCTGCCAGAGCTTCTCTTTATGCCAACGGTGAGCGGCTTGTAAGGCTTTTCGGCTGTAACCTCTTCCTTTGCGCTAATTTGCTTGTAGCGCAAGGTAGGAGTGGTTGGTTTATAACTCTTTAATCCCATCTTACATTCCCTCAAACTCAGATATTTTTTGACCGGGTTTCAATTTAACGTAGGCTTTTTTCCAATTTGGCAATTTACCCGAAGTGAATTTTGTTTTAAGCTGCGCGCGTTTGACTTTGCCACGCACAATTAAAGTATTCACGCTGCCTACTTGAACGCCAAAATAACTTTCAATTGCTTTTTTTATTTCAAATTTATTGGCTTTTAAATGTACGCGGAACACATAAGTGAACGCATCATTGTTGCGGTCAAAATTATTTTTAACCGTTTTGTCTGTTATGTGCGGCGCAATCAAAACCTGATAGGCTTCTTTCATCTTGAACCTCCGGTTAATAATTTCAACGCATCTTGAGACATAATTATATGGCGAGCGCGCATAATATCGTAAGTGTTCACATCTTTAATCCAAGCCCAACGCGCCCAAGTCACATTGGAAAGGGATTTAACCAAGTTTTTCTCTTCTGGTGTTGCGAGGAACAGCACGTTCTTTTGCTCAAACCCAGCTTTGTTTGCTATTGCGAGGAATTCTTTTGTTTTTGGAGAGGCAAAATTGAATTTTTCAAAAAGCTCAATGCACTCATCCTTTGCACGGCTGGAAAGAGCAGAACGCAGAGCGAGTCTTTTTACTTTTTTATTCACCTTTTCAAAATATCTGTGCTTTTTTGGACCATGAGCTTTGTTTCCACGAACCCAAATTGGAGATGTGTTTTGACCTGCGCGCGCCTGACCTGTTCCTTTTTGCTTCCAAGGTTTGCGACCACCGCCGCTCACTGCGGATTTATTTTTGGAATGGGCACTGCCCTGCCTGCGGTTGTTCAAAATTGCCTTCACAGTTAAATAAATGGCAATTTCATTGGGTTCTATTCCAAAAAACTCCGCTGGAAGCTCCACCTTAGACCTAAATTCGCCATTTACAGCGTATAATTTTGCATTAGACATTAGCCTTTCCTCACTACGATTATGCCGTTTTTAGGACCAGGCACCGAACCACGCACAAATATTAAATTGCGCTCGGAGTCTATTTTCTCTATTTGAATATTTCTTATGGTGACGTTTTTATTGCCAAATTGACCAGGCATTCTTTTGCCGGGGAAAACCCTGCCCGGATAAGTGTGAGCGCTCAATGAACCGGGACCGCGAGTGTCGTGAACACCGTGGCTGGCTGGACGCCTGCTAAAGCCGTGCCTCTTTATGCCGCCGGAAAATCCGTGCCCTTTGGAAATGCCCGAAACCTTTATGTGGTCTAGCACCTTGAATATGGAGGCATTATAAGTTTTGCCAACGGGCCATGCAGAAATATCTTCTGCATCAAATTCGCATAGATAACGAGGAACCACAACTCCCTTTGGGCTTTCCCAAGGATGGTTGCCTTTGGCACCTGATTTTTCTTTGGAATCTTTTTTATCTTTTTCAAGTTCAGGCACCAAGTGCTTAAACTGCATGGCATAAGCTTTTGTTGTTCTTTGAACTTTTTGTTCGCCAAAAGCCACCTGCACAGCAGCATAGCCATCTTTTTCTTTTGTTCTATGAAGAACAACAGTGCAAGGACCCGCTTCCAACACCGTGACGGGAATTGAATCGCCTTCTTCGGTGTATATGCGGGTCATGCCCAATTTTTTTGCAAGTATTCCGTTCATACAAAACTCTATTTTAATAATTCCTCAACATTTACCTACATAGATTTCACATCAATTTCAACGCCAGATGGAATGTCTATTTTAGACAAAGCATCTGTTGCTTGCGGTGAAAGGCTGTACATATCTATTAATCTTTTATGTGTTCTGGACTCAAACTGCTCACGAGAAGTTTTATCTATATGCGGACCGCGCAAAACAGTGTATTTTTGAATCTTCACAGGGAGAGGTATAGGTCCAGAAACTCTGGCTCCCATATCCCTTGCTATTTTAACCAGTTTTGAAGATACTTGATCTAATAAACGGTGGTCAAAAGAGCAGAGACGAAAACGAACTGGCTTTTCTTTGCGAACCGCGCTTTGTGCAGTTTTTTCTTTCACTATCTTAACCCCTACTTAATAATTTTGGTTACAGAGCCAGCACCCACCGTCCTGCCGCCCTCGCGTATTGCGAAGCGCAGCCCCTGATCCATAGCGACAGGGGATATAAGCTCAACGGTTATCTTGACATTGTCGCCGGGCATCACAAGCTCAACGCCGGAAGGCAGCG
>Ga0268262_10000282_pt1 | contig 67711 bp, 57 predicted proteins | sample TergutNc150P3_FD_190354 | JGI IMG/M metagenome (GOLD analysis project Ga0268262, IMG submission 190354) | Nasutitermes corniger P3 segment gut microbial community from laboratory colony in Florida, USA - Nc150 P3 (SPAdes) (version 2) | ecosystem: Host-associated > Arthropoda: Insects >... | reverse complement strand
TTTCGGGTCATTTTGGATTCGGAACAGTCGTTGCGTTTTTGATAACGGCAGGCTTCTTGTTTATGCTGTTTCGTCCGGCGGTTAGGAGGATATAATGGGAACAATTCTTACAGGATTATTTTTGCTTACGATTGTTACAATGGTTATAATCAAAATATATCAGGATAAAAAAAGAAATAAATGTGTCAGTTGTTCCTGCGGCTGCGATGTCCGTAACTGCGGAACAGATTGATATCTTTTTAAACTTGCGGTAGAAATAGAATCTTACTTGCTTTCCAGGTACGCCTTCTCTGCCGCAAGCGCAAGCTGATCCGCGCATGATGTTCCTTTGCCTACTCCTCTTTGTTCACAATCAATTCCTTTGCACTTTTTTGTTATCTCGTCTACGGTCATTCCGTCGGTAAGGCGGGATATGGCTTTTAGATTGCCGTTACAGCCTTTTTCAAATGATATGTTGGTTATGATATTTCCGTTAATATCAAAATTTATTTCCGTTGCGCATGTTCCCTGCGTTTTATATGAGTATCTCATACGCTAGTATACACCATTAAAACGGCGTATACCATATTTATTTTTTCGTTTGTTTTGACAGCACAAAAATATAAATCCCCGCCCCGATAAGCAGTAAAATACCGATAACCGTAATTGCCGGAAAAGCAATTTTTCGGCAAGGCATGGAATGCATAGCGCAGCCGCCGATAAGCGCATGAGGAATAAGCAGGGCGTTAATGCCGGACAGTAATATCCCGATAACAAGTCCAAGCCGTATTTTTGAACAGGAAAAAACAATTAAGGCGATTCCCAAAGCGGCGATAACAGCGCCGACGCCGATTTCCGCCCGCGCAGACCAGAAGCACTTCATGATCATATCGCCCTTCGGTTCGCAAACCTTAAACAGAAACTGCGGTCCCAGGGCAATGAGCAGTCCTAACACGGTAAAAATAATACCTATAATTCGTTTCAACATATAATTTCTCCTTTATATTTTACGCCGCACGAAGCGACAAATTTCCTTCATTCATTGAATAAACTTTATTGCCGTAAGAAAGCGTATCAAGCTCATGGGTAACTATAAGCACCGCTGTTCCTTCTTTTGCAATGGCGCTTAACAAACGCATAATTTTTGCAGTTGTTTCCGCGTCCAAGTCGCTTGTCGGCTCATCGGCAATAATCAGCGCGGGATTATTGATAAGAGAGCGGGCAATTGCAACACGCCGTATTTCGCCGCCGGAAAGTTCTTTAGGATATGAAGCGGCAAGATGAGCTATGCCGGTTTTTTCCAGTAAAGCAAGAGCGTGTTCTTCAGGTTCTCCTTCGCGCTTAAACAAAAACCACGGGATACAAACATTTTCTAAAACCGTAAAGTTTGAAAGAAGACTTTGCCCCTGCGGAACAAAACCTATTTGTTCATTGCGAAGCAGTGAAATTGATTCATCATCTAAACTAAAAATATCCTTACCGTCAAATAAAACAGTTCCTGCGCTGGGCTTTAGCAATCCTGCGCTCATGTTAAGAAGCGTACTTTTCCCGCTGCCGCTCCTGCCTATAATACTGATAAAATCACCTCGTTCAACGGAAAGATTGACGCTATTTACGGCATTAAACGCCCTATCGCCTCGCTTATATTCTTTTGTCAGTTCCCGAATTTCAAGAATTCCCATTTATTCACCCTCCCTCATTGTAAAATATGTTTCCGCTTTGCTTATTCTCAGCGCCGAATACAGAGAAGAAAGCGGTCCTACAACGGCGGATAAAAGAAGACTTCCCAAGATAAGCAGAATAATATAAAAAAGAGGCGCGTCAAGATACGGCAATTCAAGCTGTTCGCTTATGTAGGTGCTGAATGGAAATACCGCAAGACTTGCAAGGGCAATACCGGCGCAACCCCCTGCGATTCCGGCAATAAAAGATTCGTTTAAAACAATACCGACAAGTTTTTTTCTTGCCGCTCCCAGAATTCGCAGAACGGCAAATTCTTTTTTACGTTCGTGAATTGTTCCCGAAAACACCGCAGACAGCACAATTATTGCCAACGCCCAAAGCGCAATGGAAAAAATATGTATGTATTTAACAAGCCCCGAAATCGTGCTTGCTATACGAGCGAATATTCCCTGCGAGATCAATACTTCCACATCTTCATTTTTTTCTCGTATGTCTCTGGCAAGAATCAAAGGCGATTTTGATGTTTCGGTTTTTACTAAGACCGCTGATATTACATCGCCTTCGTATTTATCCGCCATAAAATTGTATTTTAATTCGTGGGCGTTATTTATAAGTTGGCGCATTGTATTCATCGTCATAAAAATTGATGTGTCATAACCGCTTGCGCTTTTTGACAACTGCGCCGCTACAGGGTATTCACAATTAAACAATTTAACCGTGCCATTCGGGTGAACTCCGATATGAGTCCCGATAATCACCTGACCGTCGCTTATAGATTCATGACGCTTTTCGGCTATCCACGGCTGAACAACAAAATCGGTAGCCGGATCGTACGCGATAAGCTGAACCGCCTCATCACAGCAGTCAGCGGAAAGAGAAGTAAGAAAAAATTGAGGGGAAGCGCATACTACGCCGTCTGTTCCGGCGACTGCATTGACAACACCTCTGTCAAAATAAAAAGCATTGCTCTCACCTCTAAGCAGCAGGGCTTGAGCTTTTTCGGATGTTCCTTTCGGAACAATCATTAAATCGGCTCCGAAACGTTTTGTCATAGTGTCTAATCCCTGCCGAAGATTTAAGGCAAGAATTGATCCGCCGAAAAGAGTAAAAGCAAGAATTGCGACAACAACAAAAAGACAAGCGGTACGAACCGGTTTTGCCCGAAGATTTTTAAGAGATATACTGCTTGTTTTCAAATTTAAGCTCCGCATAAATTCTCCTTGTTTCTAGCATATAATACCTATCTGTTTAATAGGATATAATAATTAATAACTATTGTCAATAGACAGTTTGATTAAAATTTGTGATAGCATACATATAGAAATTAAGGAGAAATTATGGCAGACAAAAAATATCGATTTGAAACTATTCAAATTCACGCGGGACAGGAAAAACCCGATCCGGCTACGGACGCAAGAGCAGTCCCGATTTATCAGACTACTTCGTATGTGTTCCCCTCTTCAAAATCGGCGGCGGATCGCTTTGCGCTTACGGAACCGGGTAACATTTACACTCGTCTTATGAACCCCACTTGGGATGTTTTTGAAAAACGCATAGCGGCTCTGGAAAACGGAGCGGCGGCTCTGGCTCTTTCATCGGGGGCGGCGGCGGTTACTTACTCTATTTTGAATATCGCAAGAAGCGGAGATCATATCGTATCGGACAATCAACTTTACGGCGGCACTTATAATTTGTTTGCCAATACATTAAAAGATTTAGGCATCGATGTAACATTTGTGGACGGCGGCAATTCGGCGAATTTTGAAAAGGCGATTAAGCCGAATACAAAGGCGCTTTTTTTTGAAACGATTGGAAACCCGAACGCAACTATCGTAGACATTGAAGCGGTTACCGCAATCGCTCATCGCAACGGTATTCCCGTTATCGTTGACAGCACTTTTGCCACACCCTACCTTCTGCGCCCGATAGATTACGGCGTAGACATTGTTGTGCACTCGGCGACAAAATTCATCGGCGGTCACGGCACGTCTTTAGGCGGCGTTATAGTTGACGGCGGAAAATTCGATTGGGCGCAGAACGATAAATTTCCCGGTCTTTCAAAACCGAATCCAAGTTATCACGGCGTAGTTTTTACCGACGCTGTCGGAAAATTGGCTTTCATCATTAAAACCAGAACGACGCTTCTGCGTGATACGGGAGCGGCTCTGTCGCCATTTAACGCTTTCATGTTTTTGCAGGGGCTTGAAACTCTGTCCTTCCGCATAGAGCGTCATATTGAAAACGCAAACGCTGTTGTTAAATGGCTGGAAAAACATCCGCAAGTGGAACGAGTAAATCATCCTTCACTGCCCAACCACAAGGATCACAAACTGTACGGCAAATATTTCCCAAAAGGCGCAGGTTCTATTTTCACCTTCGAGATAAAGGGCGACGCCGAAAAAGCCAAACGCTTTACCGAAGAGCTTAAATTGTTCTCGCTTCTTGCAAATGTGGCGGACGTTAAATCGCTGGTTATACATCCGGCAACTACAACCCACTCGCAGATGAGCGAAAGCGAACTTCTTGAGTCGGGAATAAAACCCAACACTATTCGTCTTTCCATCGGCGTAGAACACATCGACGATATTATTGATGATTTAAGTCAGGGCTTTGACGCGGTAAAATAGGAAAATACGGCGCAGCCGGATTGCAAAACACAGTAAACCTATGATATAAATAGGACACTATGGATATAAGCACGATATGCGTTCACGGATGCGATAAAAAATTTGACACGACAGGAGCGGTCGCCGTTCCGATATTTGCGTCGGCTACATTCGCGCACCCGGGCGTCGGAAAAAGCACAGGTTTTGATTACTCGCGATCTCTTAACCCTACCACTGTACATTTGGAAGATACGGTTGCCGCATTGGAAGGCGGCAGTCACGCAATAGCGTTTTCTTCGGGCATGGCGGCGGTTTCGGCTTTAATGGAATTATTTTCACCAAACGACCATATCATCGCTTCCGATGATCTTTACGGCGGCACGTTCCGTCTTTTCTCGCACATATCCGAAAAAAACGGCGTAAGATTTTCTTATGCCGCCGCGGTTAAGGACATAGAAAAAGAAATAAACCCGTCAACAAAAGCGATCTTCTTGGAAACGCCGTCAAACCCGATGATGAACGTAATAGACATTGCCGCAGTTGCGGAAATTGCGAAAAAACACAAATTGCTTTTTATTGTCGATAACACTTTCCTTACGCCGTATTTTCAACTGCCGTTTTCTCACGGGGCGGATATTATTCTGCACAGCGCGACAAAATATTTAGGCGGACACAACGATACTCTGGCGGGGCTGTTAGTTGTAAAGGACGCAAGCCTTGATGAAAAATTAAGGTTCATCGCAAAGACGACAGGCGGATGTCTTTCGCCCTTTGATAGTTTCCTGATTATCCGAGGAATTAAAACTCTCGCTATTCGCATGGAACGCCAACAGGAAACCGCGATAAAAATAGCGCATTGGCTTTTGGAACAAAACGCTGTAAAAAAAGTTTATTACCCGGGATTAAAAGACCACCCCGATTACGAAGTATCCCGCAAACAGACAAGCGGCTTCGGCGGCATGCTTTCCTTCTCCGTGAAGGACGGACAAACAGCAACACGAATTCTTGAGAGCGTAAAAGTTATCAAGTACGCCGAAAGTTTAGGCGGTGTTGAAAGCCTTATCACCTACCCCATGCTTCAAACTCACGCCGATCTTCCCGAAAGCGAAAGAATAGAGCGAGGCATAGACGATTGTTTACTGCGTCTGTCCGTGGGACTGGAGTCGGCGGATGATTTGATTGCGGATTTGAAACAAGCGTTCAGGTAATCATGAAATATAATTTTGACAAAATAATAAATAGAAGCAGCTCCTACAGTATTAAATACGAACCAACATGGCGGGGGAAGCCTGCGGACGTATTGCCCCTATGGGTCGCCGATATGGACTTTGCTTCTCCGCCCTGCGTGCAGAAGGAAATTATCCGCAGAGCCAAACACGGAATTTACGGCTACTCGGAACCCGACGCGGAATATTTTAACGTTACACGCAAATGGTTCGAAGATCGATACAACTGGTCTCCTCAGCGTGAATGGCTGACCATTACCCCGGGAGTGGTAAACGCTCTTTACATCGCCGTCCGCTCGCTGACAGAACCGGGGGACGGCATACTTATACAACAGCCTGTGTATTATCCGTTTGAATCGAGCATAAGAAAAACAGGACGGCAGTTGCTTGTCAACGAGCTTGTATACAGCGACGGACGTTACAGCATAGATTTCCAGGATTTTGAAGAAAAAATTAAACAGGCGAAAATGTTTATTTTGTGCAATCCGCACAATCCTGTCGGACGCGTTTGGAAGACCGAAGAGCTTACCCGCATGGGCGAAATATGCCTGCGTTACGGCGTGACAGTTATCGCCGATGAAATTCACCAAGACTTTGTTTTCCCCAATCACAAGCACATTGTGTTTGCCTCTCTTAATCAGGATTTAGCTAATATAACTGTTACCTGTACTTCCCCGTCAAAAACTTTTAATCTTGCCGGATTGATGAGCGCAAATATTTTTATTTCCAATAAAGACTTGCGCGCAAAATTTAAAGACGAGTATACGAGATCGGGTTTAAGCCAGCCGGGAATAATGGGGCTTATCTCATGCAAGGCGGCGTACAAAGACGGCGCGCAGTGGCTGGAACAGCTTATAGATTATCTTACGGGAAATATCGCTTTCCTTAGAACATATCTATCCCAACACATTCCCAAAATTAAACTTGTCGAGCCTGAGGGAACATATCTCGCGTGGCTGGATTGCACCGCGCTTGGTCTATCCGCGCAAAAATTGGACGAAGTAATTACACAAAAAGGAAAATTATGGCTCAGCGCGGGACACACTTTCGGTAAAGGCGGCAGCGGCTTTGAGCGCATAAACCTTGCCTGCCCCCGCTCCGTACTGCGCAGCGCGCTGGATCGGCTAAAAAGCATTGACTGGGAAAGCGCGGAGAGGGAACAATGATCGCCGTTAAAGATATTTCCAAAACTTACGGAGAAGTTACCGCTGTAAAAAAAGTCGATCTTGATATTCCTTCCGGCTGTATTTACGGAATAATCGGAAGAAGCGGCGCGGGGAAATCGAGTCTTCTGCGCGTAATGAGTCTTTTGGAAACGCCGGATAGAGGCGAAGTGTACTACAACGGCGAACGCGTAGATACCCTGCGCGGCGCGGCTTTGCTGGAGCAGCGCAGAAAAATGGGAATGATATTTCAAAATTTTAATTTGTTTAGCTCCCGCAACGTATCGGACAACATTACCTATCCTTTGGAAATTGCGGGACTGCCCCGTAAACAAATAGACAAGCGTCTTAATGAACTTCTTGAAATGGTAGATATCGCCGACAAGCGCAAAACGCGCTTACGGGAACTTTCCGGCGGACAGAAACAGCGTGTGGCTATCGCACGTGCGTTGGCGGCGACCCCCGAAGTGCTGTTCTGCGATGAAGCGACCAGTTCTCTTGATCCGCAGACCACCCGTTCAATACTGGCTTTAATCCGCGACTTGCAGCAGCGGCTTAAAATCACTGTGGTGCTGATAACGCACCAGATGGAAGTTATCCGCGAAATATGCCATGAAGTTGCGGTGCTTGACGGGGGAATTATTGTGGAAAGAGGAAACGTCGCCGCCGTGTTTGAATCGCCGCAAACAGCCGCCGCGAAGGAGCTGCTCCATGCTTAGTGAAAAAATTATGGAAGTGCTGTCCATGCTTCCGATAGCGACATTGGAAACAGTATACATGACTTTTGTATCAACTTTTTTCGCCTGTCTGCTGGGCTTCCCTCTCGGTGTCTACCTCTTTGTTACTTCTCCCGCGGGTCTTGCTCCCCGAGGTGTAACCTACAATGTTCTTTCCCGTATCGTCAACATATTCCGCTCTCTCCCCTTTATCATACTGATGATCCTTCTGATACCGCTGACGCGCATGATCATCAAAACCAGCATTGGTCCCACGGCGGTAATTATTCCGCTTTCAATAGCCGCCGCGCCCTTTGTCGCCCGTATCGCGGAATCAGCCCTTTCCGAAGTTGAACAAGGGGTGCTTATCGCGGCGCGCGCAATGGGCTCGACTGATTTTCAAATCATCCGCAAAGTGCTAATTCCCGAAGCTCTGCCCTCTCTGGTTTCCGGTCTCGCGCTGACCATCATCAATTTAATCGGGTATTCGGCAATGGCTGGGGCTATCGGCGGCAGGGGATTAGGCGACCTTGCCATACGCTACGGCTACTACCGCTTTAGAACGGACGTAACTATCGGCGCGGTTATTGTTATATTGATACTTGTTGAAGCGGTGCAAATTATCGGCACGGCGGTTAGCAGGAATATTTTGTCAAAAAGATAGATAAATATTACAAAACCCTATTGACAAAATCTCAATTTTTCCTTATAATTCCTATTAAACACATAGGTAATGTGTGTATGTCGTTGATAAGGAGAAAATTATGAAAAAAATTACAAGGTTGCTGATTGCCGTACTGGTTACGGCGTTGATTTTTACCGCCTGCACCGGAAAGAAAACCGGAACAATTGTTTCCGTAGGAGCTACGCCGGTTCCCCATGCGGAATTGCTTAACCTGATCAAAGACGATCTTGCGGCTAAGGGTGTTACTCTTAAGATATTGGAATTTACCGATTATGTACAGCCCAATGTAGCGGTAATTGCGGGCGACCTGGATGCCAACTTTTTTCAGCACATTCCTTATCTTGAATCCAAAGATGAATGGATAGAAAAACTTGTTTCCGCTTTCGGCGTGCATATTGAACCTTTCGGGCTATACTCGAAAAAATACAAAAATATTAATGACTTGCCCGACGGCGCTTCCATTGCCATTCCAAATGATCCGTCCAACGGCGGACGCGCTTTACTTCTGCTTCAGGCAAAAGGACTTATCACTCTTAAAATAAACGTTGGTCTGAATGCCACTGTGCGCGATATTACAGGCAACCCGAAAAAATTCCGTTTTCAGGAACTTGAAGCAGCTCAGCTTCCCCGTTCTTTGCAGGATGTGGACGCCGCCGCGATAAACGGCAACTATGCGCTTGAAGCGGGTTTAAACCCCGTAAAAGATTCTCTCATCATTGAAGGCGCGGATTCTCCATATGTCAACATCGTAGTAGTGCAAAAAGGCAGGCAAAATGATCCGGGTATTGTCGCTCTGAAAAACGCCCTTCTAAGTCAAAAGGTAAGGGATTATATCGATAGCCGCTACAACGGCGGAGTCGTGGCGATATTCTAGAAAGAGAATACAATACCGCAACCGGAGAGAAGAAATTCTTATTCATTTTTGGTATAATAATATATGAATGTTTTAGACCTTGTAGGCAACACTCCTATTATTGAACTGAAAAAAATCTTTGCTTCGGCAAACGGGGTTTCTCTGTTTGCAAAAGCGGAATATTTTAACCCGAGCGGTTCCGTTAAAGACCGCGCCGCAAAAGCAATGATACTGCAAGGCATAAACTCAGGACAGCTTACAAAAGATAAAATTTTATTGGACTCCACAAGCGGCAATACGGGTATCGCTTACGCCATGTTCGGCGCGGCTCTTGGTTACCGCGTAAAATTATTCATGCCGGCAAACGCCAGCGAAGAAAGAAAAAAACTTATGCGCGCTTACGGCGCGGAAATTATAGAAACAGACCCGCTTGAAGGTTCTGACGGCGCGTACCGCATAGTGATGGAGTTAGCAAAAAAAGAGCCTGACTTGTATTTCTTCCCCAACCAGTACGACAATTTTGAAAATCCGCGCGCACATTATGAAACAACGGGAGTTGAATTGTACAAACAATGCAAGCCGACGCATTTTGTCGCGGGAACAGGCACATCGGGAACTTTTATGGGCGTTTCCAAGCGGCTAAAAGAATTTGATTCGTCAATACAAATCGTTCTTATGCAGCCGGATTCACCGTTCCACGGACTTGAGGGAATGAAGCACATGGAATCGACCATAACGCCGAAAATATTTGACAAGAGCGTCGCCGATTCGCACATAACAGTTAAAACGGAAGACGCCTACAAAACATCGCGCAGGCTTGCCGCAGAAGAAGGAATATTCGTGGGAATAAGTTCGGGCGCAAATGTGTACGCCGCTATGGAAATAGCAAAAACACTGCCTGCTGGTTCGCGGGTCGCCACGATACTATGCGATAACGGCAATCGCTATATGTCACAGCCGTTATGGAAAGACATATAATGCTGCAAATTTCATCCGACTTGGAAAAAAAAATTAGAGCGGACGGCGAGACCGCCTATCCAAACGAATGCTGCGGCGTATTAATCGGCGAAGTTGACAATGAGGGAATTAAAACAGTAAAGAGTACGCTAACCATTGATAACGCAAGGGAAGACGCGGAACAATACCACCGCTTTCTTATTACGCCCGAAGACATGATGAAAGCGGAGCAAACCGCAAGATCAATGAAACTCGATGTTATCGGCTTTTATCACTCACACCCCGACCACCCGTCCAAGCCGTCAGGTTACGATAAAGACCACGCACTGCCTTTTTACTCCTATGTGATTGTGTCGGTGGATAAAGGCAAGGCGCAGATTTTTACAAGCTGGGAACTTACCGACGACAGAAGCGATTTTGTGCAAGAAAAGATAATTACTTGACGCTGTAATTTTTATAAAAATACCAAATAATAAATATCGCTACTCCGCGGAACGTACCAGCCGGAAACTTTGGTCAGTACCAAAACTATTTGGGGATTCACTTAACCGGCAGGCAGAACGCAAGAGATGACCGTATAAGTACCACGATCCGCCGCGAGCCACCCGATCGTCGCCGGACGCAGGTCCCTTTGGATCCAGAGCAGGACTGTTCTTATAGTAGTCCTCTCCATACCAGTCCCAACAATATTCTTCTACATTCCCATGCATATTGTACAGCCCCCAGGCATTGGGATCGAATCCCCACACCGGCGTCAATCCATTTCGATACACTCCCACAGGACTGCCGTTGTAGGGCATCTCACTGCCGTCGAAATTTGCCTGATCTGTAGTAATTTTATTTGTTCCCCAGTTAAAAGCCGTACTTGTCCCGGCTCTGCAAGCGTATTCCCATTCCGCTTCTGTAGGCAGCCGGTAGCCGGTTGCGTCGTTCAGCATTTCTACATTCTTCCATTTATCATTCCATTTATCAGACTCTGTTCCCCATTTGCTAACATCGGTTTCTCCATTCAGGCTATACACAGGACTTAAACCCTCCAACATACTAAGCTTATTACAAAACTCTATAGCATCATACCAACTTACCCATATAACCGGTATATTATTTTTGTAAAGTCTACCGGCTCCCCATCCAAAGCCGTCGTATGTTCCGGTTACCGCATACCATTCCCATTGGCTTACCGGATACTTGCCTATATAAAAATCCTTGCTAATAGTTACTTGATGTTGGGTTTCATCGCTTAGACGGTCAGATTCATCAGCAGGACTGCCCATTGTAAAAGTTCCGGCATGTATCAATTTCATCATGTTTTCCAGAAGAATCCCTTCCGGTCCTATCGCCTTGCCGCTTAATAATTCCCGCCATTCATTACCGGTGTAAATATATGTTTTTTTAGCCGCTCTATTATAATAACTCCAGTTTATTTTTGGATTGACCGGATGACTTGAGGCATTGCCCTTCCATATCAAAGATACGTCCTCATAGGGTAAAGCCTGCCAGCTTGTACCATATTCAATAAAAACATAGATATAGGCATTTCCGGTTGTAGTATCATAATAAGCCCAGTTCACTTCCGCACCTAATGGCGGTGACGCATTTTCTCCTTTCCATAAAACAACAAGCCCAATCGTGTCAGTGTCAGTGTCAGGTATAGGTGGATGAGGTCGAGGATCAATACAGGAGGTAAATACAAAAATGACAAATATACAAATAGAGGTAATTACAGACAAACTTATTGTTTTCATAAAACATCCTAAAAAGATTGGCATGAATAAAATAACGCTTTAATAGTAAATATAATACAAATTGATTTGGATGTCTATTTCTATTTTTATGAATATATTGATATTTTGTCAGTGAAAAGATAATATGTATTACGGAGGCAATAATTGATAAAAGTTCTTATTCCTTACGCACTTAGGTCATTTACCGAGCGCAACGCGGAGGTGGAAGTAAACGGCGGCACGGCAGGCGATGCGATTAATGCGCTTGCAAGCACCTACCCCGCTCTGAAAACCCACCTTTTCACAGAGGACGGTCAGCTTCGCGATTTTATCAACTTGTTCGTAGGCGGCGCAAACATCAACAGTTTGCAGGGGCTTAATACGCCCATTGCAGATAATGGCGAATTGATGATTGTTCCGGCAATTGCCGGCGGCAGCGGCGAAAGCGGTGCAGAGCTTACCAACGAAGAAATCGGGCGATACAGCCGCCACTTGCTTTTGCCGGAAATCGGCGTTGAGGGGCAGAAAAAATTAAAGGCGGCGAAGGTTCTCATTGTCGGCACGGGGGGGCTCGGCGCTCCCCTTGCCTTGTATCTTGCGGCGGCAGGCGTTGGAACAATCGGGCTTGTGGATTATGACGTGGTAGACGAATCAAATCTTCAGCGGCAAATTATTCACAGCACAAAAGACGTGGGCAGACCGAAAGTCGCTTCGGCAAAAGACAGAATAAAGGGAATAAACCCGCTGATCAATGTTGTAACGCACAACGAAATGCTTACCAGTAAAAACGCGCTGGAACTTTTCGCCGATTACGACATTATCGCCGACGGAACCGACAACTTTCAAACACGCTACCTTGTAAACGACGCCTGCGTTTTTTTGGGCAAACTGAACGCCTACGGCTCTGTGTTTCAGTTCGACGGACAGGCGACAGTTTTCGGCGCAAAAGACGGACCGTGTTACCGCTGTCTGTACCCTTCTCCGCCGCCCCCGGGACTTGTTCCTTCATGTGCGGAAGGCGGAGTTATGGGCGTACTGCCCGGCATTATCGGAACAATTCAGGCGGCGGAGACAATCAAGCTGATTGTGGGCGGAGCAAAGCCGCTTATCGGACGCTTGCTTTCATTTGACGCGTGGAGAATGTCTTTCCGCGAATTAAAAATAGATAAAAACCCCGATTGCCCCGTATGCGGAAAAAATCGTACCATTCACGAATTAATTGATTACGAACAATTTTGCGGTTTGAAAAAAAATACCAACAGCAAACCTATTGATACTATAACCGCTCTTGATTTAAAAAAACGACTTGATAACGGAGACAAAATTCAATTTATAGATATACGAGAACCGCATGAACGAGCCATTGTAAAATTCCCGAACGCAAAAGTTATTCCGCTTGGTCAGCTTGAAAGACGCATGGAAGAATTAGACACATCCATAGACGCGGTGTTTTTGTGCAAAATCGGACAGCGCAGTATTTTGGGAATACGCACTTTGCAAGACGCAGGCTACAAAGGAAAACTGTTAAATCTGCAAGACGGACTTAACGCATGGGCAAGAGATGTAGATAAGAGTATGCCTATTTATTAAAAGTAATTATCGGCGGCGTGTTAATTACAGTCGGCACTTTTGTTTTGATTTTTTAATTTTTTCTTCTTCCGCCACTCTACAAACATTTGAACGCCAGGGCGCAATGCGATAAAAATTACAACCAAGCCGATAATTATCGACGCTATTTCTTTCGGTATTTGGCGCAGTTGCATTAACGGCTGGGCGGATTTTAACATTCCAAAAAGGAGTCCCATTATCGAAATTCCCAACGCCGAGCAATTGCCGGCAAGAGCGACGGCTATGCCGTCAAAGCCGTAATTGTCAAACGACGTTAGTATTCGCCCATAACTGAACAAGCCCAGCGAAACAACAGCGCCGGCAAGACCGGCAAAAGCGCCTGAAATTGCCATTGCCGCTGTGATATTTGTTTTTACACGCATACCTGCGTATAAAGCCGCTTCTCTGTTGAAGCCTGTCGCTTTAAGAGAAAAACCAAATGCGCTTTTTTCCATGATAAGCCGGTAAATTACGACAGCCGCTATTGTAAACCAAAGACCGTGGTTCAGGCTCGATCTGTTTGTAATTGTCATTAAAACAGGACTTGAAAGAGATGCGCTGTCGTGGAAATTGGGAGTTCTGAAAGTGTTGCTTCCTGAAATGTTTAATGATATAAACCTGTGCAAAAAAAAGGCGATGTAGTTCATCATGATTGTGGAGACAACTTCCGAAACTTTGTATCTGGCTTTAAAAAAGCCGGAAATGCCGCCCCACAGCGCCCCGAAAAACATTGCGCCTAACACAGCGAGCGAAAAATGAACGGGAAACCGCTCCCCTGCGGCGTTTGTAAAACCAACGGCGATTAATTGAGCCGCCGTTAGTCCGGCAATGTACTGCCCTTCCGCTCCGATGTTGAACAATCCCACGCGAACGGAAAAACCCATGCTTAAACCGCATAAAATAAGCGGCATGGAAATTACTATCCATTCACCGACATAGCGAATGTTCCATACGCCTCGTCGGGCATCAAATCCGCTGACAACCTGCAGCATAGCCTGATACATGACAGACGGATTTTTCCCGATTACAAGAATAAGCAGAGTAGCGACAAGAAAACCAAGAAGAACAACTAAAACAGAGATTACGGCGTTAGAGCCTGTAAAGATATCAAAAAGTTTGTCTTCTAATCTTTTAATTTTAGTCGTCAATTGCCCTTAAATTTTTCGGGAACCCCGGCAAACGCAGAGAATCCGCAAGGGTCGCCTCTACTTTAATGTTTCCGCTTACAATTTGTTTTTTTACAAGTTCCAATCTTTCGATTATATTTTTGCCTAACGCTGAATTCTTGTCGGAATATCCTACGCCGTCGGCTTTTAAGTCAAAGACTATAACGCTCGGGGCAAAAGTATTATTCTTAACCGCATTAAGCGCAAAATTAACGCTGTTCTCCACGCGTTTAATCATCGATGTAAGAACGGCGGAATCTTTTTTATTGTAAAGTCCGTCTTCATATTGATCGGAATCCACTCCTATAGCCCATACATTTTTTTTCGCAAGGCGGTACTCTTTCGCCTGAGCGATAGTTCCGTTACCGCTGTTTCCCGCGGCGGAGAAGATCGCATAGACGCCCGAGTCATACCAATTCATCGCCTGAGTTTTAGCAAGTCCGGGTTCATTCCAACTGTTTACATAATAATCCACAAATTCCGCATCGGGAATAATTGAAAGAACACCTTGCACATAACCTACTTCAAACTTGGTAATAGTCGAAGAAGGTTCCCCGCCGATAAAACCAAAGCGCGGCGCAGCTATGCCGTCTTCAAGCGCTTTTAACGCCGCGGCGACGCCGACAAGATAAGAGCCTTCATGTTCCGCAAAAACCGCCTGCATTACATTGCCGCCTTGCACCCAATCAACATCGACAATAAGATATTTTTGATTAGGATTATCATTGGCAACCGTCTCTAATGCGTCGCTCCATGTATATCCGTTTACGATGACAAGATCGTATCCTTCATCTGTAACCATTCTAATGTTGGGAATATACATGCTTTCATCCTGAGTAGTAACCCAATCATAAGCCTTTCCCTTATGTTTTTGTTTTTTCTCCGTATCGCCGTAAAAATCGAGAATACCTCTCCAAGCGGCGGCATTAAAAGATTTATCATCAACGCCGGAAGCGTCCGTAAGAAGACGGACAGTAACGCCCATATCGCCTATTACACCTGAGGAGCTTGCCGATTTTTTTTGACATGATATTGACAACACCGAAATCAAAACCAAACACGCACACAACAATTTTTTCATTTATTTCTCCTTTATAAAATAAAAATGGGCACACCCGGATTCGAACCAGGGACATCTTGCGTGTAAAGCAAGCACTCTAACCAGCTGAGTTATGCGCCCAAAAACAATTACCAAAAAGTGAAGGCTCTTATCACCTTGTTAAGCGGCTGCCCGAAGGCAAAACCTACAAATCCTTAATTTTTCTTTAACCACAAAACTTCGGAAAAAACAACCTCTAACTCCTACCCCTAAATGTTTTGCCGTAGGCAGCTCGCTTTAATTTTGAAGCATTGCTTCAAAATTAAAGCGGCTGATGGGAGTCGAACCCACGTCTCCAGCTTGGAAGGCTGGGGTAATAGCCGTTATACGACAGCCGCCGAATACAGATTTACAAAAAACAGTTAAAAACTAATGTTTTTAGTTGTTTTTCCATAAAATCCGTCTATCAAAACCTTATACTGATACTTACAAAAACGGCAAAAAATGTCAATAGGGAGTTTTATCGGCTTTAACTACGAACGCAAGCGCCTTTGCCGCCGCTTCCCAGCACCACGACGGGATAAAATCGCCCGGTTTTGCGCTTGTATCAAGCAGGGCGGCAAGAGCCGAGTCTTCCACCACCGCTACCCCCGCCTCTTGCGCAATTTCAATTATCCTCTGCGCTTCCCTGTCCCTGCCCGAAGCCAAAAGCACGGGGGCGGGATCGCCGGAAGTATAGCCGATAGCTGACGCAATCTTTCTCTTTTTCATGCTAGACAGCCTCGTCTATCGAAGAAAAATTTTCCGAAAAGGAAGACTCGCAGGGAAAGGGTTCTGTCATATTTTTTATATTGATATGTTCGGGAGAAATATTAAACAGGTTAGATAATTCACTTTTAACCTTGGAATGATTTTTTTGCGAAAGCTCATCTTGAAAATAAACCGACACACGCATAGGCTTGTCGTTTGCGGATTCCGTAACAAAAAGCCATCTTTTATCAGGCGCTGACTCCGCGCTTTCTAAAATATCCAGAGCCATACAGACAGCGGAATTTGAGGAACGTTCATTATCAAGCAATATCCTCATTGAAACATTGTAGTTTCTATCGGCTTCTTCAAAATCAAAGGGAAGCACGATCCAGCGTTGCCCGTTTTTGCATGGAAGCCTGTTAAGGATTCCAAGGAGAGGATTTTGTTTCTCGCTCTCAAAAAACATTTTTTTAAGACTGTCCGCTGTAAGCTGAGGAGAGAAAGCCTCGCCGTATTGGGATTTTTTAACGGCTTCCGTCTTCAAAGAATTTTTATCTTCCTGTTCATCTTGTTCCCTATTGCGCCGCCTTCGCTGACGGTCATCGTCGTGCCGCCGCGAATCGGGGTCTACGGCTTGCGCGTAAGACTCAAGCGTTTTTGGGGTTAGTTCCGCTCCTTTGCTTTCCGCTGCGGCGGCGGAAAGCGAAAGCGCTTGACGGGTTTTTTCCGCTGCAAAAGAGGCGTTTGTATTTTCTGCGGCGGTTGCGTTTGCCAAAATGTTTTTTGCGGTTGCGGCATTTGACGCCGCAGAGGAGTGATTGGCTGTTTGCGAAGGCGGCGTAAAAGCGTATCGCCGTAAGTCAGTCAGCAGTTGGGGTTTTAAGGGGAGGGAAAAAAATTTAGCGAATGAAATTACGGAAGAGGAAAGTTTGTCTTGCGGCAGTCCCAAAGCGGCGGAGAGAGATGTGCCGGCACGAGGCGTATTGGGACTTGAAGAAACAGATGGTTTGGGAACAGTTGCTGTTGGTTGAGTTTTTACGGCATCGGTCTTTTTTGAAAATAATTCGGGATTATTACTGCGCTGATTTATTTTATCTATCATTTTATACGCTGAGCATTTTCTACAATCATATCTCTGATTTGTTCGGCATTGTAACTTCCGGCGTCAATAACTAAATCCACAAATTTATAATCATTTGTATCAATGCCGTAAAGGCGCAAGTATCTGTCGTGATCTTTTTTGTCACGTTCCGCCGTAAACGCGGCTACATCTTCAAGTTTGCCGCCTTCCCTGTTTACAATCCTAGACGCTCTTATCTGCGGACTTGCGTCAAGGTAGACTTTTAAATCAGCTTCTTTTAATATCCAAACCGCAAGACGCGAACCCAAAACACAGCCGCCGCTTTCAGCGGCAAGTTTCGTCTGCCGCGCGTCTACTTCCTTGTCTATTGAATCGTCTTTTCCCGCAAGCTCAATTATATCTTTTAAAGTCACATTTCTTTCTTCCGCAAGAGAGCGAAAAGTAAAATTGATAAATTGCAAATTTAATTTTTCCGCTACCATTTTGCTAACCGTTGTATTTCCGCAGCCGCTTCTTCCTGAAATAGCGATTTTAATGCCCTTCTTCATTTCTCCCCCCATGAAGATTACTCAATATTTCTTAACTGCTCTCTTATGTTTTCCAGCGTTTCTTTCATCTTTACAACTTCGTTCGTTACATCTATTATAACGCTTTTTGAGCCGATTGTGTTTATTTCCCGATTAATTTCCTGACACAAAAAATCCAGTTTTTTACCCGGACGCTGATTTTTTTCGGTCTCCGCCCTGAATTCCGCAAGATGAGAGTTAAGACGGGAGATTTCCTCGGAAATTGTATATTTTAAAAGCTGCGATGCGGTTTCGGCAAGCACCCTGTTTTCATCGACCTGATTCCCAAGCAATTCCGCAAAACGTGTTTTGATATTTTCTTTTAAGGTTTGCTCAATTACGGAAACAAACGAAGAAACTTTTTTTAACGATGATTCTATCGCTCCAACATGAGAAAGAATATCGTCCTGCGTATGTTTGCCCTCTCTTTCCCGCTCCTCGCAAAAACCTTTAACGGCGTCATTCAGCAGGGGTTCAATTTCCCGCCAGTAACGTTCATCGTCTCGGTTTTTTTCTATATCCAGAACGTTTTCCATTCCCAAAATTGTTGACAGCGTAGGCTTCTCTTTTATGCCGAGTTCTTTTGCCATTTCATTAATCGCATTGTAGTATGCCTTTGCCGCATTTTTATTTACGCTTATATTGACGGGTGTGTTTTGTTCCCTTATGCGGATAAAAATATCAACCTTTCCTCTGCCGCAGTTAGATGAAATCTTTTCACGGATTCTTGTTTCCAGCATTGAAAGCCACGGCGGAAGGCTCATGGATATTTCCAGATAGCGGCTGTTACAGCCTTTAATCTCCACAGAGACCGATAAATCCTGTCCTGATTTTTCACGGTATGCGTAACCCGTCATGCTAACCATGCTTTTCCCCGTTCTTTAACTTGAAATATTTTAAAAGATTAACGCCGAGCGGCCAGTTGTTTCCCGCTCCAAGCGTGAGGAATATGTCTCCGCTTTTTAAAGTTTCGCTTAATGGCTCGTATGCCTCGCCTATTTCATCAACATAGAAAGTTTGCCCTTTACCGGCGGTTTTGCGGACTGCGGACACTCTGTCATAGAGCGTAAGCCCGTTAACTCCGCCCTTATAATTTTCTCTTGCGGACGAATAAATTTTATGCAGGTAAAGAATATCGGCGTCATTAAAACAGGTTGAAAATTCATCAAGCAAAGCTGATGTGCGGGTATATGTATGCGACATAAAACTTACAATAAGCCGCCTGTTAGGATAAAAACTTTTAATGCCGGCAAGCGTTGTTTTAATCGCCGTGGGGTGATGTCCGTAATCGTCCATAAAAATTATTCCGCTTATCTCGCCCACTATCTCGCTTCGGCGTTTGGTGCTTTTAAAATTTAACAATGCGTTCTTAACGGACTCCAGTTGTTCTTTACTTAAACCCGTTCCGTTTGCCGCGCCGTCATTTTTTGCCAGCGAAGAAGCAAGCGCCAATCCCGCCGCAACGTTCAAAGCCTGATGTTTTCCCGGAATGCGTATGTTAAATTCTTCGGGAAAGCCCGCAATGGAAAAAATACCTTTCTCGTTTTCAACTTTATAATAATTTATTTTAAAATCGCCGGCGGCGGTAAACCCGTATGGAATAAGCTTTATCCCTCGGTTATCGTTCTTAATAATTTCCGCAACTTCGCTTGCGCCTGAATCATCGGCGCAGTAAATCAACTGACCGCCGTCGGGAAGCAGGCGGCAGTATTCGACAAATGCGTCACGGATTGATTCATAGGTAGGAAAAAAATCCTGATGGTCGCTTTCCACCGATGTTAAAATTATCCGCTTTGGGCGGAACGACAAAAAATGTTTACGGTACTCGCAAGTTTCCGCGATAAAATATTTATCGCCAAGACTGATAGTTGACCTGCCGCCGAAATCAATCACCGCGCTTCCTACAAGCACCTGCGCGGGGAGACGGGCGGCTTTCATCATTATGCCGCAAATTGCAGTGGTTGTGGTTTTTCCATGAACGCCGCAAACGCCCGTTGAATCAAATTTTGCCGACCATGCGCCGAGGGCGTCGGTATATTTAAGCATAGGGATTTTAAGTTCCTGCGCCTTTTCAAGTTCCGGGTTTGTATCAGCGCCGTAAGCGGCGGAGTAAATTACCATGTCGATATTTTTATCGATATGTTTAGCGTCGAATTCTTCGTAGTACGGTATTTTAAGTTCCTGTAAAATTTCGTCCGTATAAAATTTTTCGGAAACATCACTGCCCGAAACTTTTATTCCGGAGTTGTGTACAAGTTCGGCAAGGGCGCAAACGCCCGTCCCCTTTATCCCGACAAAATAAACGTGAGAGTTCGGCTTAAACAATTCCTGCGTTCCCATAGCTCATTTTACAACAAAATTCACCGTTTCGGGAATATATAAATTCACGCTCTGCCTTTGAAATCGTCCATTGCGTGGCTGATGCCGAAAAAGTTGGCTATAGCATCCATCATGGGCGGGGGGAGGAGGCGCAGGAAATATATAGTATATACAAAACGCGGCATGAGAAGCCTTGTTTTGTTTCTCAATATAGCTTTTACTATTCTTTTTACAACATATTCTTTTTTCAGAATCGGCAGAATAAACGGAAAGCGCGTCTTTACTCCTTCAAACATTCCCGTATTAATAAAAAACGGACAAACTACTGTGGTTTTTATAGCACTTTTCATGCGCCGCAGTTCCATACGCAGCGATTCGTCAAAACCAAAAGCGGCGAATTTTGCGGCGCAGTAATCCGACAATCCCTTTACGCCGATAATTCCGGCGGATGAAGAAATGGTAACAATGTGACCCGTGTTTCTTTCTATCATGGAAGGCAGGAAAGCTTTGCTTGTCCAAAAAAGGGAAATTGCGTTAATATTCATAAGTTTGATTATGCTTTCATCGGGAACGCCGAGGAAAGCGGGACCGGCGACGTTCTGTCCTTTCTTTGATACGATACCTGCGTTGTTAATAAGAATATCTAACGGCCCGAACTCCGCAACAAGTTTTTGCGCTTGACTGTAAACCGAGTTTCTGTCGGATACATCGCAAACCATTCCTCGTATAAAAAGATTTTTCGCACGGGCTTCGTCTTCCACCAGTTTTATTGCGGAGTCGTTAACGTCCCAAATAATTACTTTGGCTTGTTTTTCCGCAAAGGTGAACGCCATAAGCAGACCGATACCGGATGCTCCTCCGGTTATTAGTATCAATTTATCTTTTATATTTTTCATGGTTAATATTATAACATAATATGTTAAAAAGCTATATATTAAACTTTATGCATTTTCAAATGCCGCAATTCGATATTCACACCTTTTTCCGCTTGCGGGGTCGTCAAAGACAAGCGAACACGCCCTCAGAGCAAGGTTCCCTGTTTGCGGCTCTCCGTCATTAAGCAAGTACAATGGGTCGTTTTGAATGGGGAAACCTATCCAGCAAAGATGACAGCGTATCTGGTGGCGGAAGCCGCGCTTTATTTTGGCGGTAAAAATATTTCCGTTAATATTTGTAATTTCCGTTTTGTAAAAGCCGCCTTTGTCTTTGGCTATTTCCTTGTGTTTCTTTCCGTCCTCAATTACAGGGCGAACAAGTTTTCTGCCTGGTCCAAAGGGGCGGAAATAACTTTCTATTGCAAACGGGGGTTCGGGTACGCCGCTTGAATATTCGGGGAAGCCGGTTAATTGGGCGGCGGCATCGGCTTTTACGCAGATTGCGGAATATTCTTTTACAAAGCCGCCATTGTCTTGCAAGGTTTTAAATGCGTCGTAACTTTTTTTGTTTTTTGCAAACAGCACAAGTCCGTGAGTTTCAAAATCCAGGCGGTGCATGATGTCGAAGCATTGGGATTTCTCGGAGTACCACTCAAAAAGCGTGCCGTCTTTTTGCGATTTTATACCGGCGTTTGTGCAGTGCATTTTGGGCGGTTTAAAGACCACGGCGAAATCTTCCGTTTCTTCCAATATGTAGGGGCTATCCATTTGCTATCCTGTCCAATTTTTCAATTACCGCCGTAAACCGCTGAGGGATAGGCGAAGAAAAAACACGCTCCTCTGTCTCCTCCGGCAAAATAATCGCAAGGCTTTTGGAGTGGAGCATAAGGCTTGCGCCGGGGAATAATTTATCCGCGCCGCCGTAGATTGGGTCTCCAAGAATCGGACAGCCAATGCAGCGCATATGAACTCTTAATTGATGTGTGCGTCCGGTGCGGGGGCGCAGAAGAAGGAGCGAATGAGTGCGCCATGAGTTAATCACTTTGTAATAAGTAACGGCGTTTCTTCCTTTGGCACAGACTGTAAACTTTTTGCGATCCTTCGGGTCTCTTGCGATAAAAGTTTCTATGCGTCCGTTGGCTTCTTTCGGTGTGCCTTGAACAATCGCCGTATAAATTTTTCGCACCTTACGAGCTTTAAACTGCCCCGCAAGAAAAGCGTGCGCTTCTTCGTTGTATGCGGCGATAATTACCCCCGACGTGTCTTTATCAAGACGATGAACAATGCCCGGACGCACATTGTCCGTTTCCGCAGAGCTTGCTTTGCCGCCCCTGTTAAGTCTTCTGAAGTACAGCGCATTGGCAAGTGTGTCCTGCCTGTTACCCGCACCCGGGTGGACTACCATTCCCTGCGCCTTGTTTACAACAACGCAATTATCATCTTCATAAATTATATCAAGGGGAATGTCTTGGGGGATAATATTCACAGGCGGGCTATCTTGCCAGCGCAGTTCAAGAAGGTCTCCCTGCTTTACAAGGCGGGAATTCTTCACTTCCTTCCCGTTTATCTTTGCGGTTAAAGACCTTGCCTTGATTTGCGAACGGGAGAGAAGGCGTAAGGTTTCCGACACATAGCGGTCAAGTCTGACGGGTTGAGGAAGCTGTTCGTCTATCGTATGGGATAAATCGGGCATTATTTTTTTCCAGCGCCTGCGGAATCATCAACCTCCGTTCCATAGGGGGTTGTATTAATTTCATAGGAACCTGAAGGTTTGTTTTCATTTCTTTTGCGTTCAACCGCTCTTTTTATATTTACAATTGCCAAATCGATAAGCGCTAAACCCAGCGATACTTCGGCGGCAAGATAAATTGTCTTTTTAAATTCATCGTTTGACAATTCTACAGCGCCCGCCGACTTCAACGGCCAGGGCGCATACCGCCGTCCTTCTTCCGAAAAGTTAAAACCATTTGCGTCTCTCCAGCGAATCATATCGCTTACGGTTGTAACAAAAAACATGGAGAATGGGAATATACCAAAAGCGATAATATCAAAACGGCGAACGTCTTTTACCCACTGCGGCAATTCGGAAGATTTATAGGTTGATTCCGTGGGGTGATTCGTGCTTAAACTTTGAGCTTCCGCTCGGTATGCGGCATTAAACAAAAGGGAAAATAAAATTAACAAAAAAAATATTCGCTTCATTTAATTACCTTTAAAAATAGCGCCGCCTATTCTTATCAATGTTGCGCCTTCTTCTATGGCTGTCTCAAAATCGTTTGACATTCCCATAGAAAGACACGGCGCGCTTCCCGGGAATCGCTTCTCAAGTTCATTCTTTGCGCTTACAAGCTGTTTAAAAGAAGAACGAATCAACGCTGTATCCGTTGTAAACGGAGCCATCGTCATAAGCCCCGTAAGTTTTAACTTGGGGCTTCCCAAAACCAACTCCGCCGCGTTAAAGAGCGCCTCTATGCTCTGGTAGCCGCTCTTTGTTTCCTCTCCCGTATGCAGTTCAAGCAATATTTCAAGCGGCTCCGTCCGCTGGAGCGAATGTTTTGCAAGCTCAGCGATAATCTCATCCCTGTCCGCCGATTGAACGCAGTCAAAAAAAAGAGCCGCCTGTTTCGCCTTGTTGCGCTGTAAGGAACCGATTAAATGAAACCGCGCGTCGGAATGTTCGCTCTTAAAGGAAGCAAGTTTTTCTTCGGCGTCCTTTACCCTGCTTTCTCCAAAACAGCGAATGCCGCAGCGGTACGCCTCGTCTATCTGTTCAATGGGCACAAACTTAGACACGCCCATCAGCGTAACTTCGTCCCTTTTTCTGCGGACGGAATCGCACGCTTTTTGTATCCGCTCTTCCAGCTTTGCTATATTTTCGGCAACTGACATCTCTATTTCTATAATCGCACATTATCAATGGATAATGCAAGGGATAAAAATACCTCCTGCCCCAGACTTTCCGCGCGTTCTCCGCCGTTAAGCGAGTTGCTTTGCAAAACAGAGGCGCATAGTTCCTGTACTGCCGATTTATTTTGCAGGGATTCCCCAAAACGGGAGGTAAAAAAAGTTAAAAGGTTGTTTTTTATTGTCTTGCGCCTGGAAGCGAACAATGCCCGCACCATAGGATAAAAAACAGCGGGATACTTTTGAACGTCTTTTTTTTCAAGAACGACAGCCATACTATCCACATTCGGCTGGGGATAAAAGGACGAGGGGCGGATCGTCATTAACGGTTTTACTTTGTAAGCAGAGGCGCACAATACGGAAAAAGACGAATAGTCCGGCGTACCGGCGGACGCCGCCATGCGCTGGGCGACTTCTTTTTGCACGGTAACAACCATGCGTGAAAAAATACGGTCGTTTTCGATTAAGTCCGCCAACAGCGCCGCCGCCACATTGTACGGAAGGTTCCCAAACAGAAACGGCGCTCCCGATTGGGCTTGCCATGTTTTCATTACATCGCCTTCAACAAGAGTAAAATTTTTATCCTCGGAAAAAATATTTTTTAAAACACGGATAAAGCCCATATCAATTTCAAACGCTTTTACCTTTAACTCTTTTTCAAGAAGCAAAGCCGTCATTGCGCCGAGACCGGGACCAATCTCCCATACCTCGTCCCCGTTTTGAGCGTCCAAAGCCTGCACGAGCGACTTCCTTGTTTCGGGGTTAATTAAAAAATTCTGCCCGAATTTTTTCTGCATTCCAAGCCCCTCCTGATCAAGAAAGGCGCGCAAGGCGGACGCGGAATTATAATTGAGCGTCATAAGAACGGTTCCAATTTTAACAGAGACAAACGCCGCCTGTATTCAAAGACGACGATTAACAGCGAGAGGACAAGAGAGAGAATGATTATCGATAACGCGCCTGCGGAAATGCCGGGAACTTTCCCCGAGACGGAAGCGATTACTTCCATTAACTTGTACAGGACGGATAGCGGCAGGTTCAGCAAGGCGGAGAGCGAAAGAAAATCCAAGGCAAGCCAGATTATTGAACCGATCATAAAGACGGTTGTAAGCGGAACCATCACAAGCCCTGTTATAATTCCAACGGGGGCGAGGAGTCCGAATGTTGAGCCGCAAACGCCGGCTGTGGCAAGGAATGCGCCGCAGGATAGGGCAAGGGGCTGTAACAAAAAATCCGGGGCTTTGCCGGCAAGCAGAGAGTAAAGAGCCTTGCCGATTATTAAAATGCCTATCAACGCCAGATATGAAAGAATAAAAGAGATACTGTTTCCGGCGGACGGGGTTGCGATAATTTGAATAATGAATGAAAGCGATAATATTGACAGCGGCTTTTTAGGCAAAGCCCCGAGGAGCGTTAACACTCCCAGAATATACATCATTGCGGCTCGGTTAAGGCTGGGCATTGACCCCACCAGAAAACAATAAAGTAAAATGATAGCCGCGCCGCAAATAGCGGACGCTTTTAAACCAAGCGGCTTTTTTAAAAGGAATGTTATAAGCGCGGCAAGTATCGCAAGATGCATTCCCGACAAAGCCAATATGTAGGACAGTCCTGAATTTCTGTACATGACAGCCAACTCGGTATCTAGGTTGTCTTTTATTCCCAGAAGCAGAGCAAGCGCAAGTCCTCCCCACTGTTTGCCGCCAAAGCGTCTTATCAAATTTAATCTTATATTTGTACGCAATCGCTCTATCGGCGGCGGCGCTTTTACAACATGCAATGACTTTGCGCTTAAAGACCAACTCCCCTTCTCATTGAGCCTAGGCGAACCTTCAGCAAAAACTACCGTCCCCCGCCCGAAATGTTTTAGTCTTTCTACATTTTCCGCAGAGATAAAAACCGCAACCTCTCCCCTGCCGCTCGCGCGCGTACTTCCCGCGGCGCAGCTGCGTAATGTTACAGTGACTATCGCTTTCCCGCCGGAAATAATCCGCGGGTCTTCCAACAGCGTACCTTCAATGGCGGTTATTTTATTTTCAGGAAGACCGAACGAAACTTTATTTTGCCCTGAGTCCGCCGCGCAAATGCCTAGGGCAAGCCCGACGATTAAGGCGGCTGTGCAGAGAGAATACAGTTTTAACGCGCGTGATTGCGTGTTAAGGGAAGACATGACCGTTAAAAGATTGAACAGCGCAAGGGAGAGCAATACAACGGCGGCGATTACGGGTTTAGCGCAGTGAAATAAAAAATAAAAACCAACGGCCGTTCCAAGAGCGGCGCACAGGAGAGGAGTAATACGAAGACGCTTTAGAAACTGAATTACCATTTAAGGCGAGCAACCGCCTCCTTTGCCGCGGCTTGAATCTCTTCGGGGTAAGATAAATAACTTACGGTTAATAAATGATCAAAGGCGGCATTATAGCCGATTTTTCCAAGAGCCTGTACAATCGCCAATGTTATATCGGAATCATAAATTCCGGTGCTTTCTGTTCTGGCGTTTATAAGTCCCAGCTGTAAGCAAAGTACGAGCGCGGCGTCGGAATTTCCAACCGCGCCGAGGCATGCAATCGCTTCGATAAATCTGTCTTTTTGCTGAGGGTTCAGAATGTAATCGGATTGCACGCGGTAATAGTGCCGTATCGCAAGAGAGTTGGCGCGCGTCCACCTAAGCCGAGTAAGCAGCAAGACCGATGAATAGCGCATCGCAAAAAGATCGATGTTTTCTTCTGTGGTGGTTAATCCCTGTTCAAGCGCAAGCTCCGCAAGCTGTCCGCGCTGCGATACTGTCAGCCTGTCGCTGTTTATTCCCATCGAAAAAGCGGCAAACTTTTCCTCGGGCGGATTATTCGTTATTACATTCACAAGAAAATGCTGCAAGTTTCCGGGAATTACCTCTAACGCGCCTTGCGCCTCGGAAGTAATTACTTCGGGATATCCGGCGTAGAGAACCGAAAAAAGAGCGGGATAAGAAGAACTGTCTCCCAATTCCATAAGCGTGGAAATACATACGGATATTATCGTATAATCTACAGACTCGCCCGAGCGGAATAACAGATTTTTTCCCATCAAATAATTATTGATATTTTCGATAATTACCTTGTTTCCCTTTCCTACAGTTCCAAGCCTGATAAGAATATCGGCTCCTGTTTTTGAATCGGGATTATCCAAAAAAAGCCGCCAAAGAATGGAAGGATCTTTTATATTGGAAATATCGGCATTTCCGTCTTTCGGATCGCCGTAAGCAATCGAAGCGGATAATATTAACAAGAAAATTACCGTTAATTTTTTACGCATTTACAATCTCCCCCGACTTTTGAGCCGGTATTTGCGCGGCTTGTTCCGCTGATTTTTGAGCTACTTGTTCGGTCATAACATTCGCTTCATCTTCCAGCACACGGAACGGAAGTTCGTCTTCATCTTCCTCAGGAAGCAGGTTAAAGACTTCGCACAAAAGATAATTTCTGGTTCCGATGGGAAGAGGATCCGCTTCCATGTGTACAATTGTCGTGTTAGTTTCGCGATAATAATCTACAGAGCGCACAGTGCCGGGAACGCAGACGGGAATCTTGTCCAGCAAGAATTGCACTTTAAAACGCAGTCCTACGGTAACCTGCCCCAACACTTTAAAAGCGCACCCTGAATCGGAAATATCTTCCAGCATCACTCTTAATCCCGGCGATTTCTCAAGCCTGTGCGGATTATCATTATCATTTACAAGATACAAAAACGCGGGCTTTTGGAATTTAACGCGCATGGATTTTCTTTTTTGCGTCCTAAAAAGAGAATCGTTATGTTCTATTTTTAACGAAGAAATGCCTTTGGAAAAAACCTCGTCTACAACTTCGGAATCAAAGACATAGCCCGCGTCGTCTTCACGCCAAAAATAAACGGATATTTTAAGCCCGTACCATTCCATGGAGTTCTGGGCAGCGGCGTTTACAGGACGCGCAATGGCAAGATAATTGCTTGAATTTTTTACAATCTCGGATTTATAAACGCCGGTTCCCGCCACTAAAATCCTTAACGGCTGTCCTTCGCTGATTTGGCGGGAAGTGGAAATTTTAGTCTTGTTCTCGGAAGTCTGCATCTCTATTTTTTTGTAATATTCAAAAATCCTTGAAAGGAATAACTGGGTCACAGGATCATTATATTCTCCCGACAAATGCAAAGTTTTAACCATAGAGCGGATAATTATTTCAAACTGTTTTTGAGACTTAAAGATGTTTAAAGGGTCTTTAATTTGGCAGTTGGAAGCAAGCTGTTTTAACTGTTCCATGTCTTTTAAGGTAAAGCCGGCTTCCTTTCCTTTTGCAAAAAATTGAAGCCAGTTGCCGGACCTTTCCTTTCTGGAATTTGTCGCAAACATTACGCCGAGGAGAAGACAAAATATTAGAACCAGAAACGGTAACAAATTTTTCCCCTTAAAAATGAGATTATTCTCTATATATTTATTATAATACAGAAACAAGCTTATGGGTATATATATAGAGGCTCTTACACTGTATATTCTCCTTTTTTTGCACGGATCGCTTGCCCTATTTACAGGCAGCGGGGCTGAGGCGGCGGATTCTTCCGTAACAACGGAACTTTTAAATATTTTTGCGTATTTTCTCCCCGCGTTAATCCTAATCTGGCGTTTGATTTTTAAAACAAAAACAATAGAAATATGGGCTGTAAAGCCGGGCAAAAAAGACCTTTTAGCCTTTATTATTGCCTTTCCCTGCCTGTTAATTACAGGGTTTTTTGCAACGATAATAGGCTCGTATATCAGCGGACCAGCCGAAAATATAACCCTTAATTTGCCGTCTACAACTACAGAATGGATATTACTGTCAGTTACATGCCTTTTATCCGCCTATCTTGAAGAAAGTTATTTCCGTTTTTATTTGCTGTCAAAAAGAGAAGAATTTAATCTGAACACCCCGTCCGCGTTGGCGCTTTCCGTGATTTTATTTTCTATCTGCCACATTTACGAAGGACCCTGGGGGTTTTTAAACGCTGTTATTTCCGGCGCGGTTCTTGGCTTTGTTTTTTTACGGTACAATTCATTCCACGGTATCGCCATAGCGCATACCATGTATAATATTTCAGTTTACGCTATTTCCAATATCCGTATCGCTCTTTATTAACCGTTTAAAATTGATAACTGATTCCAAGCTTGGGACAGAAAAAGCCGCTTGCGGGATAATCGCTGATTGTCGAGAACATATGGATATAATTAAAACCCAATTCAAGTAAAAGATGTTTCTTTATAAGAAAATAAATGGAAGCGCCCATGCTTGGAATGAGCCTGTTCGCGTAAATATTTTCTTCCGACACGAAAACACTCATTTCATCGCCGTGAAAAACATCATTTCGTTCTTTAGACGCTTCACTCCAATTTCTCTGAACATCAATAGTAGGATATAATAAGCCGAATTTAAAACTAACGCCGAATATTTTATTCGGCGACCATTTTTCTACAAGAATATTTAAGCCAACCGTATAAAAAAACAATCTCCAGTTTTCTATATTGCCCCACCTATTTGCATCGACTGTAAATTCAGGTCCTATATAAAGATCCAACGGTGCCTTAAATACAATACTTGTGCGCAGTCCCAAGCCACCATCGCTGATTTCGCCAAAATGTTCAGCTCCGTAAAGAGATAATCGGCCGCCTATTCCAATATCCAAACCTATTCTAAAGAATACGGTTTTTTCCTTTTCCGTATTTTCCGGTTCTTCTTCTTCCGCTTTTTCCGTTTCAGGTTCAAGTTCGGATTTTGGTCTAAGCGTGGTTTTGGTTTTGGCTTCGGCTTCCGGTTCCGGTTCTCTGAATTGATTCGGCTTCGTAACGGCAAAAACGTGTATATTTGACCACGGCGATCCTTCCGTGGGTCTTCCAAGAAGATCGTATGGTATTACGCGAAAACGATAAGGTCCGGGAGGCAGAGAAACTTCGATAAATTTAGCTTTTGTGGTTTCTTTTAAATACGGAATATATGCTCCGTTAATCTCTCTTTCAAAAACAACTTCATAATACAGAGTATGTTCGCCGCCTTTCCATACAAACCTCTGAACATATTTAACTTCATCGCCCTTTTCTTCAATAAAATAACCCGAGGTCTGCGCCGAAAGAAAAGAGGTAAATACAAAAAAAATTATGACAAGTAATAAATACTTTTTATTATTAATTGCCATACAAAATCCCCGCATCTTCAATTTCAACCGGGCTGGGAGCAGGAAAATTTACCGTAAAGAAACTATCCGTTGTTTTGCCATGCTGTTCAATAACATTGTTGCGTCCCATTCTTACCGCTTCTACCTGCCAGACAAAATTCCCTTTTTCCAGTAAACGCAGATTATCCATTGTATAGCGCGTGTTTCTGTTTATCGTTGTACGAAGAATTTGCCGTCTTCCGCCGGATGTCTGTTCATAAAGAGTAAAAATATAGGCGTTTGCTCCGCGTACCGATGACCATCTGAAATTAATCGCTCTTTGAGACAGAAGCTGGTCAAAACCATAAGTCGCTCTCTGCGCAGGCTGAATAATTTTCGGCGCGGCGAATAACGCGGGAGGCGGCGGAGTTTTTTCCGGCGGCGGTTTAACCGCTTCGGCCGCCTGCGCTTGAACAGCGGCTGTGGGTGTCATTGCTGACGGCAGAGGAGTATCCATGAGGATTTCCTTCGGCACTTCGGGCGGCAGTTTTACAGGCGGCGCTTCCTCGGCAAGCCACTGCGCGATACTGCCGCTCTTAACCGGCTCAACTCTATCCGGCCCGTGTTGTTCTACGCGGAAAAAAGACACATTGGAAAAAACAGGACTTACGCTATAGGGCAGCGGAAGCCCTAGCATCACGCGCCAATACCACAATCCGCGCCCCAGAGTATTTACAGAGGCTGATGCGGCGGACGTATTTACATTAATACGCAGACTGGAAAAATCCGGCGAAGAGCTAATCTGCAAAATGTAATAAGACGCGTCTTCAACGCTTGTCCATTGGAAATTTAAAGACGGAGAATCATCAATGTAATGGAAAACACTGTTTGCGGCGGGACTTAACAAACGGGGCTCCGCTATTTTACGCAGAGGCACTTCCGCTACAAATTTCTGAACGCTCTCAAAAACTTTTACCGTCGGCTCTCCTTTCTCCGGCATAGCGGCGCGCACAACGGTTCCCGGTTCGGATTTTACTTCCCTTCCGTTTAAATTAATCGAAACTTTTTCCGCTCCCTTTTCGGCAAAAACGGCTACGGTTCCCGAAGTCATTATAATTTGCAAACCTTCGCCATCGGGAGAAAGAACGATACGGATAAGGGTATTCTCGTCTAATTCTATGCTATTGCCTTTAATGTAAAGAGTTGCGGCGGAAATATCCGCAACGCGGATTAAATCTCCCACATATACGGGCGATTCGGTGTTTAATCTGTCCCAAATAACGCGGTCGCCAAGCCGTCTTTGGACGGTATTTTTTTTAATCACAACGGTTCCGGCCGGCTCGACATTCTGCAGTCTGAACGTGTTTAACAAGTCCAGCCTGAATAAATAAAGACTTACAACAGTAACAAAGAGAAAGAAAACAATTACAAATAAATCAAGAAAACGAAAATCGCTTCTTTTTTTATAACGCGCTTTGTTGTCCATTTCTTATTTTGCAGCCTCGCCAATTTTATATTTCTTTTCATCAGCGTTAACGTCTACTTTTGCGAGATCGGGCGGGTCTATTCCCAAAAGGGAGCGGACTTCGTTCAATGTTTGGGGTCCTTTGTCTTCTCCGGCGAAATTAACAACGGCGAAAATACGCACGGGTTTCGCTTTTCCTTTAACGGATACGGGCGGCATTTCCTCCGTGATAAATTTGTCGCCGACAAGCCGCCATGTATCTTCGGAAATAAGAATATCCGCGCCGAGCGGCTTTGTAAGAGCTTCAATACGGGACGCAAGATTGACGGGATCGCCTATGACTGTATATTCCATTCGCAAATCGCTGCCAAGCTGTCCGGCTGTTACAACGCCCGAGTTTATTCCGCACCCGATACGAATCGACGGATTTGCCGGGTCTCCCGCTCTGCGTTCAGCGTTCATGAAATAAAGCGCCTTACGCATCATAAGCGCAGCTTTAACGCAGTTAAAAGCGTCCTTGCGCGGACTGCCCGCCGAAGACGCAGTGCCCCAGTGAGCCATTACGGCATCGCCGATAAACTTATCTACGCAGCCGTTTGTTTTTTCCACACAGTCAACCATATGCGTAAAATAATGATTCAGCCAGAAAACGATTTTATCGGAAGCTTCCGCTCCGAAGAACTTTGTAAAACTTTCCGACTTCGCCGTAAACTCGCGGATATCGGAAAAGAAAATCGTGCCGTGTTTCGGCAAGCCGCCCGGTTTAATTTGACCGCGCATGGCTTTTACGGCGATATCCTTATTTGTAAATTTACCGAATATATTCAACGCCGTACACATTTTTCCAAAGCTCTTTGTTAAAATGCCAAGCTCATCGTTAGCTTTGGAATACAATTGAACGTCAAATCTTCCGTACTCAATCTGTCTTGCGGCGCTTGCCAGCGATTTAATGGGATTGGAAATAGTTTTAGAGAAAAACCAAATAAAAATAATCGATAAACTTAAAACGGCTATTGTAAGATATATATTCCGTCTTGTTGTGGCGGCAATACCTTCAAATATTTTATTGTATTCAATGCTTGTTATTACAACCGCGTTTGCGTTGCTTAGTTTGGTATATGCCACAAACTGACGTATTTTCTTTTCTTTTTCTTTGATGATTAAAAGATCATACTTTTTAAGCATTTTAAAAGTTTCATCGGCGGCATATTTCGCCGTTGTTTTTATTTTTTCCCAGACAGACGCTAAAATTCCAAGATTCACCTTATTGGTTACATACATCGTAGCGCCAAAGTCGGATTCTATAAGATGCTGTCTGTTCTGTTCGTGGCTGTCAAGAATAGTACGGATAAAACTTAAATTTTTAACATTTGTATTTTCTTTAATGACGTTAAAATCGGCATGAGAAAGAATATCGCCGTCGGTATTAATCATATAGGATTTGTTTACACCGTAACCGTAGCTGTTATTTAAATCTTCGCATGAAAAAAGAACCGCTCCCACTCCGCTGCCCTGCCACGGAAAAAACAAACCTAAAATCGCCCTTGAAAAATGAGGAGCCGCGTTCAGAAGGACAGTCTCGCCCCGTACAGCCCGTCCCAGTGCGGATCTTTGAATATCAAAAAACGATGTAACAAACGTTTCATCAAGTTGGTGCGAACTAAAAAATTGTCTGTTAATTAACAACCGTTCTTGTTTACCGGAAACAACAAAGAAAATCGCCGCAATCTGCGGATTTTCTTTCCAGAAAAAATCCGTCATTTCTTTTACAGCGGCCGCTTGCGAGCCCAGGGCGCTGATAGATTGAATTAATATCCTTGAATTGGATCGTGTATTTTCCAGAAGAGTCTCCGCTTCTATCGCGGAGCGGCGGTTTGTTTCAAAATTATTCTCTTCCGCGCTTATTCTTAAATCCGTTTGAACCAGCCATGAAACAAGCGCGGTAATGGAACCAAGAGAAACTATAACGATCAAAGAAATAATGATAATTAACTTGGCGCTAATGGGGAATTTTATCTTATCCAGAGCGCGCCTTTTATAATTTGGGCTCATATTTATATTATCGTGCGATTTTTATGCGTAAAATAGCGGATTTTACGGGAATTTAACGGGAAATTTAAAATCTGATTCCGGCGGAAATACCCAAACCCATAAAATATGGGTATCCAAATCTGAAAGCCGGCTCTAGAAAAAACCTGTTAGCAAAGAGATAACGCCAGCCAATGCCTAATCCTATGTTTAATACACCCGTACCTGACGGAATTTTTAAAGGGTTATCATAGTTTATCATGGACGCGCCCCCAAGAATCTGAATAAAAGGTCCGTAATATGTGTTTTTTCCAAAAGTATAAAACCGAAGCAGTAAATCCACTTCAAAAACTTTAAGTCCTTGCCCGTTAGAGAAAAAAGACCCCTTAAGCCCTATCGAAGAGCCGGAACCGTATCCCAAAGCAAAACTATAGGCATAAGAAAGCCCTCTTGCGCTGTAAAAAGCTGTTTCCCCGCCGACACCGAGCCAAAAATCAGGTCTGTCGCTCAATGGCATGGGAGCGGCTTCTTCTTCTGTTCCTGTTATATCTTCAGACGAAGCTTCTTCCTGCGCGTAAATTGCAAAAATAGGAAAAAATATTAACAAAAACGCCAATAACAGGAATTTTCTGAACATAATAAAATTATAGTAAAAATTTTAATATATAACCAGTAGATTTCAAATATAAAGAGGACGCTTCGACAGGCTCAGCGCCCGCGCTAAGAAATTTGTTAAAACCCTACAAATTCGCTGTTCCCGAATCTTCCTTCGTCAACTTTGCCGTCGGGATAGGTCATTTTTCCTATGCCGTTTTGTTCGCCGTCAGCCCAATCGCCTTCGTATACGCTGCCGTATATGTATGTTAGTTTTCCTTTGCCGTGAAATTTACCGTTGACAAAATCGCCCTCATACACTGAACCGTCTCTGTACGTCTGTTTTCCCTTGCCGTGGGGCACGCCGTTAAGCAGGTCGCCTTCGTACACTGCCCCATTTTTTAACGTTATTTTTCCTTTAACCGGATCCATCATAAAAAACTCCTTTTATTTAAGGTACAAAAAACACCTGTCCCGGATATATCAAATCAGGGTTTTGAATATTGTTTGCTTCCGCAATTCGCGGCCATTGCATATGGTCGCCGTAATATTGCTTCGCGACTATGCCTAATGTGTCTCCCGCCTGAATAGTGTAATTCCGCCCTGTCTTTGCGTTTGCGCTCGAAGGAGCGGGACGAACTGGAGGCGACGACGGTTTAACATCCGGCTTAATTTCCGGTTTTGCCGCCGGTACTGCTTCTTTTTTAATTTCCGGATTAGCCGCAGGCGTAACTACGGATTTAATCACGGAAATAATCGGCTCGGAAGAAACACGCGAAGGCTGTGCGGTTACTGCCGTTATACGCTCGGGAGGAACTTCAGGTATTTCTATCTGTACTGCGGTTTCCATTTTTTCTTCCGTCTTTATTATCTGAAAAAAATCTACGGACGAAAAAGCGGTTTCTCCCAGATACGCCGAAAGGAAAACGGGTTTTACGCGCCAATACCATGTTCCCGGAGTTAATTGGGAAAAAACAAACGAAGCCGCCTTTGTCTGCTGTATTATCTTGGGAGCGGAAAAATCAATGGTATCGTTAATTTCTATTACATAGCCAAAAACATTTTGTCTTTCCACCCACTGAAAGCTCACTTTAGGCGGAGTATCCTGATAGCGGAATATACTGCCGTTTACAGGACTGATTAATACTGGTCCCGAAGAATTAACAACCGTAATCTGTCCGTTGTTCAGAGTTTTTCCTTCGTGTATAAGCCGCCAGTACCAGAAACCGCTGTCAAACGCCGCCTGCGCGGAATTATTAAGACCGTTAATAACGCGGACATTACGCGAAAAAGCCGAATCTCCCGCAATCTCAAGACTTAAAGCGCCTTCTTTATCAATATTTATACGGTTCCACGAAAAATCAATTACAAGTTTTTCACCTGTGCTTTTTAAATAGCGCGCGTTTGGTTTTGGGTTGATAACTACAGCCGCGGGAAATACACGCTCCGCTCCCTTAGAATCAAACGCAATCATCGCGCCTTCCGTTATTTCGCGGCTTTTCCCTTCCTGAATAAAATTTACTTTTCCTTCGCTTACCTGCACGGACGCTCCGTCTTTTCCGGCGGAAGCGTTAAGCGCGGAACCCGACGTTGTCTGCACCCGCTTACCCATCACGTCCAGCATGATACCGGCGCTTTCCTCGCCGCTTGTAACGCTTAATTCTCCTTCGTGCAGTTCAACCTTAAAAACACCGCCGCCTCCCATAGATTGCTGTATGCGTATTAAAGTATTTTGATTCAAGAACAACTCGTTTTTTTCTATATCTATCGCGGTGGAAGATAATTCCGCCACACGGACTAAATCTCCGGGATATACAAGCGAATTTACATAGATTCTGTCCCACAAAACGCGATCATCATGCCGCCGCTGAACTATGTTGTTTCTGATAATAATAACTCCCGCAGGATCCATATCGCGGGCGTCAATTGTCCGCATAAGATCTTGCCGGAACAGATAAAGCCCCAGAACAGCGGTGGAGATAAAAACAACAAGGACGAGAATATCTACAAACCTGAATTTATACAATGCAGATGCCGGCTGCGCGTTATCGCTCATTCTCTTACCTTTACCTCTATTTTTTCTTTACAACTTTATATTTTACTTCGCCTGAATTAGTATCGATTTTTTTAAGATTATCAGGCTCTTGTATGCCGATTATCCTGCGAAGTTTTATAATGGATTTTGGTCCCTTTGGATTCTTTGCGTAATTGATAACGGCGAATATTCGCACAGGTTTTTCTTTTCCCTTAACTTTTACAGCGGGCATTTCCACTGTTATGAATTTTCTTCTTACCAGTTTCCATGTGTTTTCGGTAATTAATATATCGGTTCCAAACGGTTTATTCAGGGCTTCAACGCGCGAAGCAAGATTTACAGGGTCGCCTACTACCGTATATTCCATGCGTTTATCGCTTCCAAGCTGTCCCGCAGTAACAATTCCCGTATTGATACCAACCCCGAATTTAATACGCGGATTGCTAAGATCTTCCTTGTCTCTTTCTTTGTTCATTCGTAAAAGCGCCCTGCGCATCATTAACGCGGCGGAAACACAGTTATAGGCGTCTTTTCTTGTGCTGCCCGTTGTGTACGCCGTTCCCCAATGCGCCATTAACGCATCCCCGATAAATTTATCCACAACGCCGCCGGTTCTTTCCACGCAGTCAATCATGCGGGTAAAGTATCCGTTTAACCAGTGAATAATTTTATCGGAAGCTTCGTCCCCAAACTCGTTGGTAAAGTTTTCCGATATTTCCGTAAACCCGCGTATGTCCGAGAAAAAGATTGTCGCGTTTTTGGGGAAACCGCCGGGTTTAATTTCGCCGCGCATGGCGCGTACGGCAATGTCGCGGTTGGTGAATCTGCCGAAGATATTAAGCGCCTTGCACATTCTTTGAAAACTGGAAGTTAAAACGCCTATTTCGTCGCGGGTTTTAGGCGTAAGAGAGATTTCAAATTTACCGCCTTCTATATCGTGCGCGGCAACAGCGAGAGCTTTTAACGGAACGGAAATGCTTTTTGCAAAAAACCAAATTAATATAATAGAAATACTCAAAACGGTAATTGTAAGATAAAAATTGCGCCGAGTGGTCGCGTTTATGCTTTCAAAGACCTTGTTGTACTCGATGCTGGTAATTACAACGGCGCCCGCTATGTTTAACTTTGTAAACGCCCCAAAATAACGGATACCGTTTTCATCGGTATACAAGGTTTGAGAATCGCGCTCGGGGCGGTTCCAAATGTACTTTGTAAAATTACGGTCTGCGGTATTTACGGCGTCGCGGATAACTTCAAAATCGTTATGTATTAAAATATCGCCCGAGTCATTTATCAAATAAGATTGATTCGCCCCGTAACCGAAAGTGTCATAGAGTTCCGTAGGGCTGAACAAAACTCCCGCGCCGCCGTTCTGCCACGGGAAAAACAGAGCGACCAACGGAGCGCCGAAATAGCGCGCGGCGTTTACAAGAACAGTCTCTCCGGCGGCGGCTCTTTTAAGCGCTATATTCTGCTCGGAGGTATAAGTTTCCGCCAAGGACGGATTGATACCTCGGGCAAAAAAGAAATCGCTGTTTAAAATAATCTCCGGCTGATTCGCGCGGCTGAAAGAAAAATAAAAAACCGCCGCTGTCTGCGGATTGCGCTCAAAGAAAAAGTTAACGGAATCCATCGCGGCGGAATTGCTCACGCCGGAAGAAGTAATTGTACGGATAAGCGTTAATGAATTGGAATAAATACGGTCAAAAGCGGATTCAGCCGCTAACGCCATCTGCCTGTTTGTTTCAAAATTATTCGCTTCCGCCAGGATTTGCAAGTCGTCGCGGATAAGCCATGAAACAAGAGCGATAATCGATCCTAAAGAAATAAGAACAATAAAAGTTATAATCGTAATTAATTTTGCGCCGATTGAAAATCGGACTTTCATCAGTCTATTGTCGTTAGGTTGCTCCATGTCCCCCCCGTCTCCATGGATAATAATAGCATAAACTAAAAATTTTGAGAAGCGATTATTTTAAGGTTAAAAGCCGCCTGCTTAAAAGTTTTTTAATTGCCTATACGCTTGTTCGGCAAGTCCGAAATTGGCGTTTTTGGTATAATCTTTGGCGTATTCATCGTAGAGCATATCTTCGTACATTTTTCCCGCAAAACCTTCGTCTATAAACCCTGATTTTTGCACTGTATTCCTCATGCTGGTTAAAAGATTTTTAACTAAAAAAGTTTCAAGCTCAAGGCACAACTGGTAGAGTTTGTCATCTTTATCGATAGGCTCTTCGCCCGCGCGCTTTTCAACAACAGTGTTGTTAGCGGAAGCTTTTTTCAAAGCCTCCGCAAATTTTTCGGGACTATGGACAGCCGGACTCGACGGCAAGCGAAAATTATCCGCATAAATCGAGTTTGCGCTTTGTAAATCAAATCCGACTGCTTCCATCTATCTTACTACCTTTTTAATGTGGTCGCTGTTCCAAGCATATTGTCGCTTGTTTGAATTGTCTTTGAGTTAAACTCATAAGCGCGCTGCGCGATAATCAGATTGACCATTTCCTGAACAACCGCTACGTTTGACATTTCCAAAAATCTATGCTGAAGCTGTCCCATGCCTTCATAACCGGGGATACCGGGGATTGCGTCGCCTGAAGCCTGACTGGTTCTGAATAAATTCTCGCCTATCGCTGTAAGACCTACAGGGTTCGGAAAGCGGTACAACTCGATTCTGCCTACATCAACCTCAACCTCAGCGCCGTCGCGGGGAACTTTTACGCTTACCCTGCCGTCTTTGGTAACATTGATGCTATCCGGCAAAAAAAGCTCCGGCATGATTATGTCGGGAATAAGCCAATAACCGTTGCTTGTAACCATACGCCCGTCCGAGTCAACTTTAAAGTTTCCGTTGCGGGTATACGCCATAGTGCCGTCATAAGTCTGTATTTTGAAAAAACCTTCGCCCGTAATCGCGATGTCGGTGGCAACGCCTGTGTTTTGCAGAGCGCCCTGCTCAAAAATTCTTTGAGTATCAGCCAATTTAACGCCGTGACCCATTTGAATGCCTACGGGGACAACCGTATCTTCCGTGGCGGGAGTTCCCGCTGTTTTTACAGTTTGATAAATAAGGTCTTCAAAATCCGCGCGCTGCTTTTTATAACCGTGGGTATTCACGTTCGCGAGATTGTTTGAAATTGTGTCGATATTTGCCTGCTGCCCAATCATGCCGGCAGCTCCTGTCCATAAACTTCTAACCATTTTATCCTCTCTTGTTATTTATTTCTTGTTTATCAACCAAATTTTGCAACTTGATTTATCAATGTACCCAGCATGGAATCTTCCGACTGGATAACCTTCTGATTCGCCTCGTAAGAACGGTTTACTTCGATCATTTGAACCATTTCCACTACAGGGTCAACATTTGCAGACTCTAAAAATCCCTGTAAAACTTTTGGGCGGCTTACTACGTCCATAAGTCTTGCGGGACCTGATGTATCGCTTTCGCGGTAAAGACTGGTTCCCTGTTTTTCCAAATAGCGATCCAGTTCAAAATCGACTATTTTTAATGTGTCCAATAAGACGGTTTCTTCCCATTGGTTGGATTCTCTTCCTACCATAACGTCAGGATCATCAGGATAAGCCGCGTTGACCCATATTCTGCCCTCGTTATCAACCTGGAAGTTATTCGCTTTTACTCTGATGGGACCGTTTTCTCCCAGTACGGGATATCCGTCTTTTGTAACAAGATAGCCTTCCTTTCCAAGAATAAAAGAGCCGTTTCTTGTGTATCTTTCGCCGTAAGGGGTCGCTACAGTAAAGAAACCCTTGCCTTCAAGCATCACGTCAAAATCGCTTGAAGTCGCTTTTGGGGCTCCCTGGGTAAAAACAGTATATAATTCGTTTAATTCGACGCCTGTGCCGAGTTTTCCGACAATGGGCGCGGCGTCCGCGGAACCAAATGGTTGTTTATAAACGCCGTCGTCGTCCGTGCGCCTTAAAAGCAGTTCGGGAAACGCTTTAAAAGACGTAACGTCTTTTTTATAACTGGTTGTATCTACGTTAGCCAGATTGTTAGCTACCGCGTCAAGCCGCCATTGCTGCGCCCTCATCCCGCTTGCGCCTGTATACCATCCTCTAATCACACAAACCTCCGCTTACGTTTAATTATCGGCATTAAAAATTACGGGTTTAGAGGAGTATTTTAGAGAAAAAAATCAGTCTTTTGGGGTAAATTCGCTTAAAACCAAGTCCAGTTCCATTTTAAGGATATTAAGCTGTTCCGCCGTTACCAGCTTTTTGCCTTCTTTTAAGTTGCGCTCGACATCGGCGGCGGCTTTTTGAAGGATTATTTTGCCGACTTGCGCCGCGTCGCCTTTTAACGAATGAGTCAGCCTGTGGGCAAGCGCGATATCGTCCGCGGTTAAAGCATCGATAATTTCCTGATATTTATGACTGTTATTCTTAAGGAAAAGATCCTGAAACCTTTTTTGAACTTCCATATTGGCTTCCAGGTTGGCGTCTTTATCAACACCTGTCGATATGGGCGTAAAATATTTCAGAAGACAGCGCCACAATTCCTGCGCGGTAAAAGGCTTTCCTACGCATTCAATCATGCCGCTTTCTTTATAAATTTCCCTGTCATTGAACATAACATTCGCGGTCATTGCCACAATGGGAATATTTATATTTAATTCTTTAATTTTCGTAGACGCTTCAAGTCCGTCCATAACAGGCATGTGCATATCCATAAAAATCAAGTCAAATTGCTTTTCATGGTTATCTACCCTGCTTTTTACCATCTCATAGCCTATTTTGCCGTTATCGGCGATAACGGTTTTAAGCCCGATTCTTGCCAAGTGTTCGTAAACAATCTGTTGATTCATGGCATTGTCTTCGCATAAAAGGACTTCACCCTCAAACACGGGTTTATCAATCTCTTTCATGAGGACTTTATCATCAAACCAATGATCAACATTGACATCTACGGTATCGAATGTCAGTTCAAAGCTGAATTTACTGCCTATGCCCGGAGTGCTTTCAACCGCAAGTTTACCGCCCATCATTTCCACAATATTCTTGGTAATGGACAATCCCAGCCCCGTACCGCCGTATACACGGGACGTCTCTTTTTGGGCTTGCGTAAACGGATTAAATATATTCTTTATTTGTTCGGGAGTCATTCCAATTCCCGAATCTTTTACCTCAAAGTACATTGTTATGGTTTTATCGGTTTTAGATTTTAAAACGGCGTTAAGTTTTACCATGCCCGTATTTGTAAATTTGACGGCGTTAGACAGAAGATTTACAAGCACTTGGCGCAGTCTTACAGGATCGCCGAGAGGTCTTTTTCCAAGGCTTGGCTCGACATAGAAATGCATTAAAATGCTTTTTTCCACAGCGCTGGGCATAATTAACGTGCGGCAGCTTGTAAACAGTTCATGAAGGTCAAATGGGATTTTTTCCAGTTCCATTTTACCGGATTCTACTTTGGAAATATCGAGTATATCGTTAATAATATGCAAGAGCCATTCTGCGTTTGTTTTTATTTTAGTTAAATATTCCCGCACTTTAGGCGTCGTTTCACTGTCTAGCGCCAATTCCGAGAAACCAAGAACGCTGTTCATCGGCGTACGTATTTCGTGGCTCATACTTGCCAGGAATTTTGTCTTGGAAGAGGACATCATTTCCGCGGATTCGCGCAACTGCTCTACTTCTTCGTACGAACGCCTTAAAACGACAGAAGCGATAATAGCGGCCGGTATGCTAAGAAGGAATGTAATCAAACCCATAAGCAATAAACTGTCGGGAACGCCGTCTAAAGCGCTTTCTTTTAACGGAGCGACAACACCCACAAACCAGCCTTCATTCGGGCTTGATACGGAACGTATGGCGTACATTCTGTGAATATCATCCAAAATGAACGTGCCTGTACCCCGCTCTCCTTTAATCCCCCGCTTTATCACGACAGATACGCTTTCATATCTCTTGTCATTTTTTGCCAATTTTAAAAAATTTATTCTCTGCCGCACCCAGTTTTCGTCGTAATTGGAAATAGTATCGCCTTCCGCGTCATGAATAAACAAATGACCGGTTTTCCAGAAAATAAATTTGGACATTAATTCGGAAAAATAAAAACCGGGAAGAACCGCCGCCAAAACAAGATCGTCATTTATAGGCGCGGAAATATACATAACAAGAATACCTTCGGGATTATACATGGTTGTAGAAATTACGGAATTACCTTTAATTGCCGCCTGCATAAAAGGCTCTTTGATTAATTCAGGCGAGATTGACATTTTTTCGCAGGAATTCAATAAAGTTGAGTGATTAAAAACGGCAATACCCGCAAATACGGAATATTCCGAGCATATCTTATCAAGCCTGTCCGCTCTTGGAACAGAACCGGTATTTGAAATATAGGTTGATATTTCATCGGTGATCTTTTTTACGGTAAATTTCAACAATTCAATTTCTTTTGTTACATATTGATCCGCAATATCAACTGTAACCAGCAAATCGGCTTCCATTGCCTTGCTTATATTGCGGGTTAAAAATATCGCTCCAACCACAAGACTTGTAACGTTAATTATAAGCGCGGTCGCGACAACAATTAATAATATGAAGCGAATTCTCTTTTTTTTCTTTTGCGGAATCGACATACCCTACATTTTAGCACGAAAAAATAAATTTTGTTATAGGTTTTTGGATTATTTTAATACCTGCTTATTAATTTTAACAAATTTTTATAAAAAAACCCAATAAAAAACAATAAGTCTTGTCTTTCTGAAAAAACGAGAAAACGAGGGATTTAACGCTTTTTGCCGTGGAATTTCAGTTGTTTTTAAATAAAAAAACCTGGTTTGTCAGCCGCACTCACAAGGAGATACGTCCTACAACCAGGTTTTTTTTGAAAAATCTTTTTAAATACCAAAAAATCTTTAAGTATTAAAGAACTACTGATTTTTTGGCTGCGGGTTTCTTTTTGGCCGCAGTTTTCTTTTTGGCGCCGGTTTTCTTTTTGGCACCGGTTTTTTTGGCGCCGGTTTTCTTTTTGGCGCCGGTTTTCTTGGCTGCGGTTTTTTTCTTCGCAGTCTTCTTCGCACCGGTTTTTTTCGCACCGGTCTTCTTTGCGGTTTTCTTTTTCGCCGCAGGTTTCTTCTTCGCAGATGTTACTGCCATCTTCTTGTCCCCCTTAACAGTTTTTTTACTGCCTTTCACCTTGGCAGTGGCAGGTTTAGTCTTTCCTGACCCCCCTCCCGTTATATTCTTTCCTGAGTTGTTAATGACGGCTTGCGCACCGGCAAGTCGCGCTAACGGTACTCGGAATGGTGAACATGATACATAGCTTAGTCCCACCCTATAACAAAAGTCAATAGTGGTGGGATCTCCGCCGTGTTCTCCGCAGATCCCCATCTTGAGATCCGGTTTTACAGATCGACCTTCTTTAATCGCGAGTTCCATCAATCCGCCTACTCCGTCTTGATCAATCGTCTTGAATGGATCAACATCAAGAACATTTTTTTCAAGATAGAAAGGCAAGAACGACGCAACGTCATCGCGGCTAAAGGCGAATGTCATCTGTGTAAGATCGTTTGTTCCAAAACTAAAGAAGTCCGCATAATGCGCGATATGCGCTGAGCGAATCGCGGCACGCGGCACTTCAATCATCGTACCAATGGTTACAGGAACCTTTACTCCTGCCGCCGTAAACACTTTTTCAAGGATTTTTTCGGCGTTGGGGCGTAAAAGCCTGAGTTCTCTCGCTGTTACTACAATAGGAATCATAATTTCGGGGTGTACCGGAATTTTTTGTTTAGCGCATTCAACGGCGGCTTGAGCGATAGCTTCTACCTGCATATCGTAGATTTCAGGGTAAGTTACCGCTAAACGACAGCCGCGATGCCCTAACATCGGGTTGCTTTCTATAAGAGTGCCGATTTTTGAGTGTAATTTTTCGGCGCTGATGTTTAAATGTCCGGCTAATTCTTCGACTTCTTCTTTTGTATGGGGTACAAATTCATGCAACGGCGGGTCTAAAAGCCTGATTGTTACAGGGCGGCCTTCCATTGCCTTGAAAATACCGAAGAAATCTTTCTGTTGAAGGGGAAGAATCTTCTTTAACTGCTCTTTTCTCTCTTCTTCCGTCTCTGCGACAATCATCGCGCGGAAGTGAATAAGCTTTTCTTTATCAAAGAACATGTGCTCTGTGCGGCAAAGACCGATACCCTGAGCGCCGAAATCGAACGCTCTTTTTGCGTCTTCCGGCTGATCGGCGTTGGTTCTTACCGCAAAGCCTTTTACTCTGCCGCGAACCGAGCCCGCTCGGACATCATCGCACCATTTAAGGAATGTATTTACATCTTTTGATATTGAAGGCGCTACCAGCGGCAATTTTCCTTCGTATACTTCGCCGGAAGTACCGTCGATTGTTATCCAATCGCCTTCATTAAATCTTTTTCCGCCGATTTCTACCGTATTGCCCTCTACTAAAACGCCTTTTGCGCCTGCGACACAGGGAGTTCCCATTCCGCGGGCGACAACAGCCGCGTGGCTTGTCATTCCGCCTGTCGAGGTAAGAATACCCTGCGAAACAACCATACCGCCGATATCTTCCGGGCTTGTATCTTTGCGAACAAGAAGAACTTTTTCGCCTCTTCCATGCCAAAGTTCCGCGTCTTTCGCGTTAAAAACAATTCTGCCCGTGCCTGCGCCCGGAGAAGCGTTTAATCCCTTTGTAAGAGCTTTTGCTCCTTTTTGCGCATTAGAATCGATCATCGGGTGCAGAAGCTGGTCGAGGTGACCGGGTGTAACGCGCATAATAGCGGTTATTTTATCGATTAAACCTTCCGCTACCATATCTACGGCGCATTTTACCGCCGCAGTTCCGGCGCGTTTACCGTTACGAGTCTGCAGAAGGAAAAGTTCGCCCTGTTGTACTGTAAATTCCATATCCTGCATATCTTTAAAGTGTTTTTCCAGTCTATTTTTAATACCGACAAGCTGTTTGTATATTGCGGGATTCTTCTTTGCCAGCGTGGCTATTCTTTCCGGTGTTCTGATACCCGCGACAACGTCTTCGCCCTGCGCGTTCATTAAATATTCGCCGTAAAATTCATTAATACCTGTGCTTGGGTCTCTGCTGAAACATACTCCCGTGCCTGAATCATCGCCGAAATTGCCGAAAACCATTGATTGAACGTTTACCGCGGTGCCTTTAAGGTTGCGAATATCTTCTAATTTACGGTATCTAACGGCGCGATCGCTCATCCAAGAGCCGAAAACAGCGTTTATTGCGCCCCAAAGCTGATCAAGCGGAGCTTGCGGGAAGTCTTTTCCCGTGTTCTTTTTAACGATTTGTTTGTATTCTTCAACGAGTTTTTCAAGATCACCCGCTTTAAGATCGGTATCCATCTCTATATTTTTTGATTTTTTAAGCGCGTGGAGGGCTTCTTCGAACTTGCTGTGCTCTACGCCCATTACTACATCGCCGTACATTTGAATAAAACGGCGGTAGGCATCCCACGCAAAACGCGGATTTCCCGTCTTTGTCGCGAGTCCTTTTACCGATTTATCGCTTATTCCAAGGTTAAGAATCGTATCCATCATGCCCGGCATTGATACCGCGGCGCCGGAACGAACTGAAACAAGAAGCGGATCGCTTGGATCGCCCAGTTTCTTTTTCATTACGGCTTCAAGTCTTTTAAGACCGGCTTCTACTTCATCTTTTATTTCTTTTGGATACTTATTTTTATTTTCGTAATATGCCGCGCAAACATCAGTAGAAATAGTAAAACCAGGAGGAACCGGGATTCCAAGATTGGTCATCTCCGCAAGGTTAGCGCCCTTGCCGCCTAAAACTGATTTCATCTTTGCGTCGCCTTCGGCTTTTCCTTTTCCGAAGAAGTACACATTTTTTTTACTTGCCACTTATACCATCCTCCCTAAAGTATAACACTTGAAATAAATAATAGCAAACATTTTTTATTTATGCAAGCTATTTTTTTTTAATTCAAGATGCTAATATAAATATTATGAACTATATTGAACTTCCTGTCTATAGAAATCAGAAAAAAATTTTATCAATGTTGGAAAATAATCAAGCGCTTGTTGTTGAGAGTCCAACTGGTTCGGGAAAGACTACTCAGCTACCTGTTATTCTTTATGAAGCGGGATACTCAAAGGACGGAATCATCGGAGTTACACAGCCAAGACGCATTGCCGCGGTATCTGTAAGCGAATTTATCGCGCGTCAAACCAATACGGCTATACCCGGACTCATCGGATACAAGATGAGATTCGCCGATCAAACCAATCATGAGACTAAAATCAAGATAATGACCGATGGAATGCTCCTTCAGGAGATGAAACTCGATCCTTGGCTGTCAAAATACAGCGTTTTAATCGTTGATGAGGCTCATGAACGAAGTTTAACCATCGATTTTATCCTTGGATTGCTTAAAAGAGTTCTTGAAAGCCGCCGTGATTTCAAAGTTATCATATCTTCCGCGACTATAAATGCGGAAATTTTTTCCGAATACTTTAATAATTGCCCTATTGTTAAGATAGAAGCGCAGCGTTTCCCTGTTACATTGATTTATGATCCTGTTTTAACCGATGAATCGGAAAAAAAAGAAGATAGATACCGCGAAAAAACAGGTAATAACAGGCAATTAAACAACAAAGAAGACGTTATTTTATCGAAAATAGAGGCAATTACAACACGTTTTATAAGTGAAAAGCGAGAAGGAGACATTTTAATTTTTCTTTCGGGCGAAAAAATGATAAAAGACTGTATATCAAGGCTTACTTTTTGTTCCGTAGGGAAATTTTTACATATTGTACCGTTGTACGGCAGACTTGGCAAAGAAGAGCAGGAAAAAGTCTTTGAAGACGCTCCCGAAGGTAAAACAAAAGTTGTTATCTCCACAAATATCGCTGAAACTTCGGTTACTATTGACGGAATTACCGCTGTAATTGATTCAGGATTGGCAAAATTAAACTGGTATAACCCAAAAACATTCACTTCCAGCCTTATTGAATCGCCTATTTCCATTGCTTCCGCTAATCAACGCAAGGGAAGAGCGGGAAGAACGCGCGAAGGAACGTGTTATCGCCTGTACACACGCAAAGATTTTGAACAAAGACCGCTGTATACTACCGAAGAAATCTTCCGTACCGATCTATCCGAAGTTATTTTACGCATGGCAGACCTTGGAATTACCGATTTTGAGAACTTTAATTTTATCGCCGCGCCTGAAAAAGAAGGTTTACTGGGCGGTGTAGAGACATTAAATCTGCTTGATGCGCTTGAAAAAGACCGCACTTTGTCAAATATAGGCAAATTAATGACGGAATTCCCTCTTGCGCCGCGTCAATCAAGAATTATTGTGGAAGCGATACTAAAATATCCCGATATGATCAAAGAAACGCTGATTGCGGCGGCATTTTTATCGACACAGAGCCCTTATATCCTTCCTCCGGGAGAAGAAACCGACGCAAGACAGGCTCATCATCGTTTCCGCGATGAACACGGCGATTTTGTTTCGTATTTAAAACTTTATAAATCGTACAATGACTCGACAAATAAATTAAAATTCTGCGAAAAAAGTTATCTTGACGAGCGCGCAATGGCGGAAATAGTAAATGTAACCGCTCAGCTTGAAGAAATTGTCTCTAAAATGAAAATTCCTGTTCATCAAAGAGCGCAGCCGCTTTCCGCAAGCGAAATTGACGATTATTTGTGCTGTATAGGGCGCGGAATGATACAATTTGTCTGTATTCGAGAGAGAGGACACGGAGATTCACGCGCAAAAATAGGGTCGTATCGCAGTTTAACGGCGGATAAAATAATAATTCACCCGGGATCGGTTATGTTCCGCATGGATCCGCAATTTATTGTCGCCGGAGAAATTGTACGCACGTCAAAAATGTACGCAATGTCGGTGTCTCCGCTTTCAAAAGATGTGTTAAATAGGATAAGACCCGGTCTTTTCTCCGGCGACGCTGACGGAAAATCCGCCGACGGACGCGAAAAACAAAAGAAAAACCGCGATTTTACCAACAATATTAAAATTTCAGGCGAAGTTTTTGAAATTGCCAATGTAAAAGGAAAGAAAACGGTAATTCTTCCGTGGGAAAAACTTGAACGCATAAAAAATAATTTATCGGGCGAAAGAATTCATAAGAGTATTAAGGGAAAAATTACCGTAAAAAATCAATATAATCTGCTTGCGGGAGAAAAACTCAGTCTTATTCTCTCTCTTGCGCCGATTTTAGACATAGACGGCGCTTTTTCCCGTAAAATTCCGCACAAAGAAAATTTTGATTCGCGGGAAAACCTTTCCGCGCTGATAAATCAACTTGAAAATCTCGCGAAGCCTGTTGTATGGAAGAAAAACTCAAAAGATTTGGGATTTTTGGGGCTTTTCACAGACGGAGAAGGAAATTACTGGTTTAGAGCCTCGCGCGGCTTCTATACCTGCTTAAACGAAAGCCTTTCCAGCCTTGAATCATTGATTGACGAATTAGGGGAAGAGGTTGATCTTGAGCAGAAACATGTTGTGAATCAATGTTATCGCAGGTTATCGGATTATTTGGGGTAATACGGAAGAATTTCTCACGAAGGACACGAAGGAAGAGAAGATCACAAAGAAGAGGGAAAAGATGTGCTCCCTGAGCCAGTCGAAGGGAGCAAAAAAAAGGGCTGTCTTTGCGGGACAGCCCTTTAAAATTTGTTAACAAGCGGATTATTCTCTGGTTACTCTTACCTGTTCAAGAATAATTATTGCAATACCATTGGGGTCTCTTCCGCTATATGGCTCTACTCCGTCCGGTCTAATTCTGACAGTAGTATTGTTGTTTATATTTGCCGCGTCATCTGCGCTTAAAGTAAAAGTATTTTGAAATTCCGAGGCGGAAGAGTACCAGTTTTGAAGCTGTAACCAGCCGCTATTATTCATATTGAGCACTACTCCATTAGCCCGAATTCTTGTAAATTTCCCTTTAACTTCAATTTTATCGCCTGCCCGGAAATTAATACCTGATTCGCCCGCATTAATATCCAAACCCGGTCCCCACAACGCATACGCGTTAATTTTAAGTTTTTTAACGCCGCCTTCATTTATTATTTCGTAATTTACATCCGAATCTGAACCAACGCCGCCTCCGCTGCCTATAGGAATATCGTTAAACAAACTGTCAAAAGTACCCCAATCATTAATAACTTGCGGGGATAAAGTTTGAAGTTTTGCTGCTAAATCCAGAAATACTGTTCCTTTTACAGTTACCGTACATATCGCCGATACATTTTCCACCGTAAAAGCGGTTATTACCGCCGTTCCTGTACTTACAGCGGTTACTACTCCGTTATTAACGGTTGCTACGCCGGAGTCACTGGAACTCCATATTACTGTTTTGTATGTCGCGTCGGGCGGTGTAACATTGGCAGTAAGAGTAGAAGTATTTCCGCTTGATAAGGTGAGAGTAGACGGGCTCAAACTTATACCGGTTACCGGAACAACCGGAAGCCCTATTTGCTTGTATTTTGCCGTAATTAGCGTATCACCGGTAATATTAACGGTTGTTTCTAAATCCGAAGGAAACGCGGCAACGCCGTTTGTTACCGTCCAACCTGCAAATTCATAACCGTTTGGAGGGGCGCTTGCCGTTACGGTAATTGGATTGCCGGAATAGTATTTGCCTGTCCAACCTCCGGCAATATTCGGGGTTATTGAATTAATTTTTATCGTCGTACCGGATACGCCTGTTGCAGATACGGTAACGTTGCATAATTTACCCGAAGAAATGCCTATATTGGCTATATTGACTATTCCTGAATAACCGTTAAAATATCTCGGCAAATAATCGGAAACCATCTTGTTTCTTATGTCGTTCAGGTATCTTCTGGCATCATTTACTTTATTATTAAACATTCCATCCCAGCCGCCCCACCTGGAAAAATAACCATTCATCAGCGGTCTGTATACCGCCGCATAACTATTCAATTTGGGTAAATAATTGTCGGGGTGAAAGTTTACATTGTAAAGATCCAGCATTGTGTTGACAAATTTTCTGCAAAAATCGGGGTTTTTTAATAATGCTTTGAAGAGTTTGTTGTTTTGATGTTCGTTGTTATTAAAGATTTTAGCGAAAGCATCGCCTGTTCCGCCGCTATTATAAATTCCCATTGCATATTCAGTATCAAACATTTGATAACGCCACTTTGTGTCGCCATAGGGGTTACCCGGCTCTACATTTCGCGTTCTCCATAAACGATAATTGTTATGCGGCCAATCTTCATTGTAGATGTAAATTTCCGCCGCCCAGTAATCAATAAAGTTATCAATGTCAAAAACGGCGCAAAAAGCATTGTAGTTTGCGGGAATAGACATGTCATTGTTCGCCATATTCACCATATTCCAATATAATGAATCTTCTCCGGGCTTACCGTCGTCTAATTCTCCGTTATCAAAGGAAATGACATTGTCTTTATCAACGCCGTATTTATATTCCGTTTGATTGTCGCTGTGTCTCTCCTGAAAGTTATATGGTCCCCAGTATTCACCGTTCAAATACACGACGCAGGGAACAGAAGCTTGCGTGGAAAAACTGCGATCGCTAAGCAGATCCTGTAAAAACACGTCGTAAAATTTTGTATAATCGCTGTCATTCGCGCCGTTTCTTAACATAAAACCTTTATATTGCGTTACAGGCGTTTTCCCGTCGGCTTTAACCGCGCCGGTTGTACCAAGCGTTGTGTCTTTTGGTATCAGATCGTAATTTTTTAAGTTTTTTATGCCGTATTGTTCTTTAAAGTACACGCTAAAACTTTTTTGTCCCGTGGCTCTTGACCAACCGCCCCGGACGCGGATACCCACTCCGGTAGAAAGCGCCGATTTAGTCCTATTATTTCCTTCAAAAATCTCTAAATACGCTTCACGTTCCCAATCGGCTCCTTTTCTCCTAAAATTATAAGGAGGATTACTATCCCACCTATTACTTGGGTCTCCTCTTACCATTATGCCGTAATCTACATCTACCAGATTATAAGGATCGGAAACTAAAGAGACAACGCGAATATTCCCATAACCGGTCAAATTATTACCGATAAAATATGTTTTTGTCGCAATGTCGCTTTTTTCGCCGTTTGATTTCACCGCTATAGCGCGAATTACTGTGGCTTTCGGCACTTGGTCTTTGTTTGGCGTATAAATATCCGGCATATTGCCGCGAGGATCATCTTTAACTCCATAGAAATTTGTTGAGTTTGCCGTTGTTGCTAAAACATTCGCCTCTCCATTGCGATCTTTTATCGTAATGGGAGAACCGTACCTGATAGTGCCGGCTTTATCCGGCGATGGTACGCTTCCGTCTGTTGTGTAATAGACAGAACTTCCCTGAGCCGCTGATATTACAAGGTTGAATTGCTGGTTATAAAGCCCGCTGTTATGAGAAAAACGAAGCTCTTTTACCGTACCGCCCGCGTTTGGGTTATAGTAGCCGTCATCGGAATCGCCGTTGTCTTTTAAAACGTCAGGATCTTTACAAGACGCAAAAAAGCAACAAAGAACAATTAAAAAGAGGCAGATGGCTTTGATAGTTAAATTCTGTTTTATTCGCATATAATTCTCCTATAATATTACGGTACTGTTGGGTCTATTTGCGGCAGACCGGTTATGGGGTTCCATGCGCCGGCGGCGGCATTTCTGGGCCAGAATTTGTACAGTTGATTGTTTGCTATCCCATTACTTCCAGTATAACCACGATAATCAGCCTGGGCAAAGTCAGTTTTGTTATTATCGGTATCTTCAAGCGATATACGGCGAGGACATTGTGGTTTTGATGCCGAAGCCGTCGCTGCTTCAAAACCGTTTGCGGTTCCGGTTCCGAGCATATCAACATAGTCGGAGCTTAAACTTGCATTGCCAAAGGGATTGTCAACAGAAAGAGCGGAACTTTGATTTCTCAAAATGGCAATCTTGAAATTAGTATTGACAATAACAAAATCAGCTTGAAAATCTGCCGCAGGAAGGACAGCCCGCGGTGTGGCATTAACCTCTCCCGTATTAGTCGTTACGATAAGATATGAACATTTAGAAGGGATAGTTCCCGTCAATTTTATTTGATATGTCCATGCAGTTGCAGTACCGATATGTAAGTAATAATTACCGGCGTTTAAATCAATCGCGGCATCGGTATTGTTGTAAAGTTCCACCAGTGATTTTGCAAAACCAGCCGCTCCGCCATTGTTATTACCAAAAGTATTAGCCTGCAATATCATCAATTTTGATGATCCTCCCGTCTCCGGCGGTTTATCAGGAGGATTCATTGGATCCCATGTGCCGGCGGCGACATTTTTAGGCGTATAAAAAGGTATTTCATACGCGTCAACTCCGTGAGGATATTGCGAACTGCGGGCGGCAGTATATCTGACGCTTACAAAATCTGTATTATTGTTATCGGTATCGGTAAGATTTTCGCGTCTTATGCCTTCCTGCGCGGAATTGCGCGGAAGCGTTGTGACGGAAGAAGGTCCTTCATAACCGGTAATTATGTTTGAAGCAAAGGTATTTGAACAGCCTACCATATCAATATAACCTGTTGCTTTTGTCCAGTTGCCGTCAGTATTGTAGGGATTCGGGACGGTCAACTTCGCGGTTCCATTGATAAGCGCAAGTTTAAACCCTCTGTTGCTTAAAACAAAATTGTCATCGTTAATGTTGCCTGAATTATCCGCTATCTGAATCCGTTGGGTTTGTACAGAATTCTTTTTACCCAAAATAAGGTACGAAGTTTTCGCGGGGATTGAACCGCTCAATGTAATTACCGTCCAATCGCTTTCAGGGGTTCCGCCGTCACTGGCGGCTGCGTATTGCAATGAATAACCGCTTAAATTTACCGCCGCAGAGCCGTTGTTATACAACTCTACAAAGTGGTGTGTTACTCCGTTGGCATTGTCGCCGCCGTAAGCCTGAAATATCAATAAAGTGTTTCCGGTAGGTCCGGGCGGATCGGTTGGCGTTGGCGGCTCTTCATAGGGATCCCATGTTCCCGCTTTTGAATTTCTTGGTTTACGTAATTCTAATATTTCATTGGTAATACCGCCTGTGCCTGAAGCATATCTTATCTGTTCAAAATCTTCCGAATTATCATCAGTATCTGTAAGACTTATACGGCGTACAGCTACAGACGCGGAACAGCGGGCAGGCGCATATTCACACCCGAATATATTATCATAAGCAGGGTCATCAGCATTATTTACAGCGCCAACCATATCAATGTAACCGGAAATCGGGTTCCCATTAGCGGAATAAGGATTCTGTACCGTTAATTCCGCTGAACCGGAGATAATGGCGACTTTAAAACCTCTTCTGCTTAAAGATAAACTATTATCATTAATATCTCCGTAATTATCCGTTATTGTATAACGGGTACTATTATTCGCTTGCTCATGTTTTTTTCCCAAAACAAGAAATGAACCTTTTGCGGGTATTGTTCCTGTTAATGCTATCGACTTCCATGCTTCGTCTTCGGCGACGCCTGCGCCGCTCTTTCCGTCGGCAAAGTACAAGCTAATTCCGCTCAGGTCTATTGCATCATCGGAAATGTTGTACAATTCCACAAAAGAATGCGATACGCCGGCGGGAGAACCGTCGCCCGCATTGCCGTAAGCCTGCAAAATTAAAACTTTTTGATAAGCCGGATGCTTCTCTGCAGGTTTTTTATTATCAGCACTTTCGTCGTTGCTTCCATCAATACAACTCATCATAAATACACAGGAAAACAAAATGGCAATAATCGCCGCCATTGTGATTTTTAATTTTTTCATAATTAATCTCCTTATATGAAAATCCTTGTTTTTTACTGCGTTTATTATATCACGTCCTGTTGATTTTTTCAGGCTTTTTTCATAATCTATCAGTATGTCGTTCGTTTTTTTTAACACACTTGGACGCGAAAAACAACTCTTTAAGCCTCTGCAAGAAAAAAATGTCGGATTTTACGGCTGCGGTCCTACAGTTTATAATTATGCACATATCGGCAACTTACGCGCTTATGTGCTTCACGACATATTAGTCCGCTCTCTTCGCCGCGCCGGTTTTGACGTAAATCATGTAATGAATATCACGGATGTAGGTCATCTTACCGACGACGCCGACGACGGCGAAGATAAAATGGTAAAAAGCGCGGAAGAAAGGGGCAAAAGCGTTCTTGAAATAGCGGATTTCTACGCAAAAGCGTTTTTTAACGATACCGAAAGAATGAACATTACGCGCCCTTCGATTGTCTGCAAGGCGACTGAGCATATAGGCGATATGATCGCGCTGATTCAACGGATAGAAAAAAACGGCTTTACTTATTTTGCGGGGGGAAATCTTTATTTTGATATTTCAAAATTTCCTTCTTACGGGGAGCTTGCGCTGCTGCGATTGGACGATTTAAAAGCCGGAGCGCGGATAGAACAGGACGAAAACAAGCGAAACGCTGGCGATTTTGTGCTTTGGTTTACAAAAAGCAAGTTTGAGAATCAGGCTCTTGTGTGGGACAGTCCCTGGGGACGCGGTTATCCCGGCTGGCATATTGAATGTTCCGCAATGAGCATAAAATATTTGGGTGAAAATTTCGATATTCACGCGGGCGGAATCGATCATATTCCCATTCACCACACAAATGAAATCGCTCAGAGCGAAGCCGCCACAGGGAAAAAACCCTGGGTAAACTACTGGCTGCACAATGAATTTCTTGTTCTGAACAAGGGGAAAATGTCCAAATCGGCGGGCGGCTTTATAACATTGCAAACTCTCGTAGACCAGGGCTATGATCCGCTGGATTACCGCTATTTCCTGATTGGCGGACACTACCGCAGTCAGCTTCAGTTTTCCATGGAAAGTCTGGAAGGCGCAAAAAACGCCAGAAAATCGCTACTCGACAAGGTTCGCGCCCTAGCGGCTAAATGCGGCAGTCCAGCCGCCGAAGGTACGGGAAAAACAGCGAAGTATATAGAAGAATTCAACAAAGCTATCGAGGACGACTTAAATACCCCCCGCGCCCTGGCGGAATTATGGGGTTTATTGAAGGAAGGGGCGGCTGAACCTGAAACCCTTGCGGCGGTTTATGATATGGATAGGGTTTTAGGGATTAGACTGCGGGAAAGTGCAGAAAACACCGTTGGCAAGAGCGAAGACGGCGCTTTTACGCGGGAAATCGAGGAACTTATCGTAAAGAGGGCGGAAGCCAAAAAGGCAAAGGACTTTGCCGCGGCGGATAATATAAGACAAAACCTTAAAAATCGGGGTATAATTCTGGAAGACGGACCCGCCGGTACTACTTGGCGAGTTCAATAAAGGATTGCTTGGGAGCCGAACGGGCTGCCGAACAAGTCCTGTAACAAAAAAGGGTATAAATTGTTTAATATAGAAGAGGAACCATTGGAAAATGACGCCAACCCTGCTCGGACAGACGTTCCTCGCGGCGAAGGCAAAGCAATGTCATGGAATTCAACCGTTGAATTTCAGCGGCTTTACGATTCGGCGTTTAATATTTTGCTTAGGGTCGCTTACCGGATTACCAACAACTGGGAAGCGGCGGAAGACATTTGCCAGGAAAGTTTTTTTCGTTTATACGAAAAAAACATGGTGTTCCCGAATCAGGAAGAGGCGAAATACTGGCTGATTCGCGTAGTAAAAAACGCGGCGTTAAATTACGCAAAAAGAAAGGAACGGGAACGAAAAGCGTATCAACGCGCTTTTCGCGAAGACCGCAGGCAGGAGGAAACCGGAGAGGGTTTACTTGTAAAAAAAGAGACAAGCGAGGAAGTAAAAAGCGCGCTGGAAAAACTGCCGGAGAATTTGCGTATGGTATTGATATTAAAAGAGTATGCGGAAATGAATTATAAAGAAATAGGTAAAACGCTTGGCATAAGCGAAGGAAATGTAAAGGTGCGCGTATTTAGAGCCAGGGAACGGCTTGAAAGCTTGCTGGCTGCAAGTCTGCTTGCAGACACGTTACAGGCAAATAACGATTTACAAGGCGGTAAAAATGTGTCCTGATCCACAAGTTCTGTCAATTTATGTCGATGGTGAGCTTCCGTCTCCATGGAAAGAGAAATTGGATGCTCATTTAAATGAATGTCCCGCTTGCAGGGAAAAATTTGAAAATTTTAAAAAGCTTCGCGGATTATTTAACAAAGACGCGTCCGCAAAAAAAATAAATGAATCGGATATACAGGCATCTAAAGAAAAAATTTGGCGCAACATAGAGGCAAAACGGCGCTTTACGCCGTATCCAAGAATATGGCGGCGCAGAATTTCCATTTCTATTCCGGCTGCCGCCGCTGCGGCGATTATCATCGCTCTAATTACAATGTTTATTTCAGGCGGCGGAAATATTTTAAATAACGGATTTGCCGGCAAAAAAGCAAACTCCGATGAAAAATCAAATATCATACTTGCGGCGGAAGAAGAAATACCCGGAATTATACCTACTGCTACGGATTTAAGCGGCGTCCTTCAATATTTAGGCGCGGACAACTCCGATATAATTATTTTACGGCTTCCCGAAAGCAGAAACTTCTCCCGCGCCGGAGAACCCGCAATTATTAAAGCCGCCGATTATTCAAGGAGACACCCGTAAAATGAGCCGCCGTCTTTATTTTTTAAGCGCTTTATTTTTATTCGCGTCAACCGCTTATATTCAAGCGCAGCCTAAACAAATAAACAACACAATGGCTCCCGGACTCAGAAGACAGGCGTTGGTTTTAGATATTAACGCAAAAGCGCTGGAAAACGAAGAAGTTATCTGGGACGAATCCCTTGAAAAAATAACAATACCGGGAACTCCCGTGAGTCTTCGTATTGTCGGTTCAAATATTATTGTAGCGGCGCAATTTACTCCGTTCATACGCCGCAAAGAAAGCGTACTGGTCGCGCAAGGACAGATTTGGATTAACGATCCCGATAAAGGCGTAAGTTACTATACGTCGATTCAAACAATTCCAATGGAATTTAACGAACCTATTTATTTTTTCCCGCTTGGCACATCGTCGCAGTTAAATTCATCTTTAGAAATAAGGCTGACGGTAAAACCGTATAGAGAGACCGCTGTTACAGAAAATGAAAAATAATTACTCCGCAAACCAACTTAAAAAAACTCTAATAAAAATAAAATATCAAATTTTATTTTTATCGATGTCATTCCTTATATTTTATTCATGCGGCGCAAAAGCCCCGATTATAACATCTATCGATCCGAAATTCGGCAGAATGGGAGAGATAATCACGCTAACCGGCAGTAATTTCGGCGCGTTGCGCGATGAGTCCTACATTACCATTGCGGGTATTTCGCCGACAAACTCATCGTACTATTTATGGCAAGATGATCAAATTATTGTAAGAATTCCCGAGCTAGGCGAATCGGGACTGGTTTATGTGCGCGTAAAAGGAAAAAAAAGCAACGGTGTGCTTTTTTCCAATTCGGCTTCAGTACCAAGACCGATTGACGGTGAAGAATTGGGACTGGAACCGAAAATCTCGGCTGTTACGCCGCAAATCGGCGCGCCGGGCACGCTTATAACCATCATAGGAAATAATTTCGGTACGTCGCGCGATACATCGCAGGAACCCGGCTCCGGGGTTTTCTTTTCGTGGGATTATGAATCGGGAGCGATTAATCCCTATGCCGTAAGAGAGCCGGAGTTTATCGAGGCTTCGGAAACCGAAATGGGCTACGAACATTGGAGTACAAGAGAGATAAGAGTCCGTCTGCCGGACGGAGCCGTTAGCGGAAATTTTGAAGTAAGAACGCCTCACGGCAAATCGCGCAGTGTTTTCTTTGATGTCAGCGGAAAACCCGGATTTAAAAACATAAAAGATAAACGCACTTACACGGTAACATACTCGGTTGATATCAGAATAACGGAAGCGTCAAGACCTAATATGCTTTATCTGTGGATACCTAAACCGGTAATCTCGCCTTCCCAAAGAAATGTTACGCTTGTTTCGCGTACCATTGAACCGTTTTTGGAAAATCACAAGGGCGTAAGCCTTTACAAATTGGAAAATCTTTTTGGCGGGACAAGTCAATATATTAATCTTTCATACCGTGTGGAAGTATATTCTATAGGAACGTCAATAAAACCGCTTTCCATAAAACAGGAATGGACGGACATTTCCAAGACTTATACTAAAAGTTCAAGTTTAATTCCCAGCGATAACCAGCAAATCAAAACGACGGCCGGTTCAATTGCAAGCAGAGAACAAAATCCGTACATCAAAGCAAAAGCCGTATACGACTGGATAATAAACAATATACAGATTTCAAGCTCGACATCTGTAAAAAGCATTGTTGACGCGCTTGAACGCAAACGCGGCGATCCATACGCAGCCGCCCTGCTCTACACCGCAATGACCCGCGCCGCAGGCGTTCCGTGTATTCCTGTAGCGGGCGTTTTGATAAATCAAAACGGGAATACGATACGCCATTACTGGGCTGAATTCTGGATAGACGGTTTCGGCTGGATTCCCGTTGATCCCGCGATGGGCGCGGGAGCGGTAAAAATTGCAGATAACACCAGGCAATTTGATGAAACAGAAAAAGACTTGGTAAATTTTTACTTTGGCAATTTAGATAATCAGCGTATAGCGTTTTCCAGAGGAGAACTTAACCTTTCGCAAATTGAAAACCGAGGCAGACTTGTTTCGCGTTCGCAATCATATTCACTGCAAAATGTTTGGGAAGAATCCGCAGGAGGACTTGAATCGTATTCCAGCTTCTGGGGGGATATTACAATCAGCGGAATATACGGACAGTAGCATATAAGCAACATATAAGCGCCATTAAAACGGCGCTTATATGTGCGATAAGCGACATTGCTTCGCAACGTCGCTTATCGCAGCGGTTTACGGGCGGGTAAACCGCCATTAGTAACCGCCATTAGTAACCGCCATTAGTAAGCGCCATTAGTAAGCGCCATTATTTGGGGAGTATTTTTTAAGAGCAATATATTTTATAAAAGGAGAAAAGGGAGTTATGGTAACTGTTATTTCATTGGGCGGGTCTATTGTCGCGCCGAAAGAGGTTGATGTTGAGTTTTTAAAAAACTTTGTGGGCGTTATACGCTCATTTATAGAGGCGGATTCTAACAGACGCTTTATTTTTGTCGTAGGCGGCGGCGGTCCTGCGAGAATATGGCAAAACGCTTTTCGCGAAGTTGCTGCCGGCGGCGTAAAGAACGAAGACGCCGACTGGATTGGAATTATGGCGACAAGACTGAATGCGCAGTTGATAAAAGCGATTATGGGCGAATGGTGCGCTCAGGATGTTGTTACAAACCCGAGCGAAGTTGACCCGTTAACGGGCAAAGTGCTTGTAGCCGCCGGCTGGAAACCGGGCTTTTCTACGGATTACGACGCCGTTTTGTTAGCGGAACGTTTCGGCGCGCAAATGCTGATAAATCTTTCAAATATAGAAAAAGTTTACACGGCGGATCCAAAAGCGGATCCAAACGCCCGCCCAATCGATAAAATAACGTGGGCTGATTTCCGCGCCATGGTCGGCGATGAATGGGTTCCCGGGAAAAACGTCCCCTTTGATCCTGTCGCCAGCCGTCACGCGGAAAAAATAGGTTTAAAGGTTATTTGCGCCGCCGGTAAAAATCTTGACAACCTAAAAAAGATTCTTAATGACGAAGATTTTACCGGCACTACAATTTATTGAACTTTGGTTCCGCCTATGATTTTTAATCTTCCGTCAGTTACGGGTTTTATTGTTTTATTAGCTTTTATATATTCCGTTACAACATACGAAAGCAGTATCGAAGTGTTTAATTTATTCGTTGCGTCTAACATCGGCGTATAACCGTCTCCGCCGCCAAGAATATAATCGTTTGTACAAAAGCGGTACACGCGGTTAGGATCAACAGGCTTGCCGCCTATCGTTAAATCTTTAATAACGCCGTTACCTGAAGTTTTATCGATTGTATAGCGCACGTCAGCCGAGAACTGCGGGAAGCCGCCGTTTCCCTGCGGAATTGTCGCTATAAAATCAAACAATTTAATAATCTGCGAACCTGTCATTGAAGCCGCAAAAAGATAGTTCTCAAAAGGAAGAACCGTTAAAATGTTTTCCTGCGTTATCGGTCCTTTTTTAAGTTCCGCGCGTATATTTCCGCCGTTATGGAACACAAAATCAATCTGTTGTTTGCTTACATTCCGCAAGTACCAGGCGTTAGCGTCGGTAATCATATTGCCTATAGCCGTCTCCTGATACCGCGTTAGACGATTTCCAAAAATGAAGTCATCTGACGCTTCTCCTATTTGTTCTTTTAAGAATTTTCCGGCTTTCTCGACATAAGGCTTAAGCATTTCGTCAACATCGACATCCGGTCTTACAGCTATCGACACCCAGTCAAAATCGGCAAGTCTTCCGTTCCGTATGAAGAGTTTTCCAAAACCCATGTATTTTCCCATTTCATTTGCGGACACAATCCAGGTGTTTCCCGCTCTTTTTGGAATTTCAAAATAAGAATGAGAATGGGCGTCTACTATAACGTCTATCCCCTCAACTGTAGAAGCCAGCTGAATAGACGTTATGTGATCTTCCGCTTCTTTTACGTCGCCCATGTGTGTCAACCCGATAATAACATCGACTTTTTCCTGATTACGCAAAATATCAACCACTTCGCGGGCGGCTTCAATTTCATTTACAAACACAAGGGATTTATCGGGACTCGCGATAGTAAGCGTGCGCAAAGTTGTAATACCGAATATGCCTACGGTGAAATTATTATACTGTTTTACAAGATACCTGTTGCCGCCAAGATATGAACCGTCCGCTTTTTTAATATTTGATGAAACAAAGGGAAAGTCCGCAAGACCGATTTGCTTTTCAAGTTTTTCCATATTGCCGTCAAATTCATGGTTGCCGAAAGTTACGGCGTCATAACCGATTATGTTATACGCGCGAATACCCGGCTCTGCGTCAAACATATTTGAAAGGGCGCTGCCCGTGTTAAAATCTCCCGAATCAACAAGAAGAACCTGCGGATTAACAGCCCTTACAACTTTAACAACGGTCGCCATCTCTCCGATGACCGATCTTCCGTCGCTCGCTATTAACGCGCCGTGGAAATCGTTGGAGTGAAGCAGAACCAACTCTCCGTTTCTGCCGGCGCCGGCATTGATGCCGGAACCTTCCTGAATAGGCGCGGCGTATAAAATACCCGTAATTAAAAAGACAAACAGTAAAAAATATCCTCTTTTTTTCATAACCATTTCCTCCTATATATTTTAACTTTTATTTTCTTCATTCGGCGTTACAGTAACTTTTACTTCCATTACTCTTTGCTTTATAACCTTTAAAACTTTTATTGTCAAATACCGCCATGTGAGAATTTCGTTAATTTGAGGCAGTCTCCCTAGGTTTTCCATAATCCAATTCGCTATTGTCGTGTCGGGTGTCTCGTCTTCATCTTCGTTTTTTATATCCTTAACAATTACTTCCAGCATATCTTTAAAATTTACGCTTCCCAATACCGTAAAACTGCCGTCGCTTTCTTTTTTAACAGGCTCCACCACTTCTTCATGCTCGTCCCAGATTTCACCTACCAACTCTTCCACAATATCCTCTATTGTAACAATTCCCAAAGTTCCGCCGTATTCATCGACAATTATCGCCATGTGCGTTTTCTTTTTTTGCATTGTCTTTAAAAGTTTTCTTATCTTTATTGTCTTAGCGATAAATGCGATGGGTTTGATAATTTCCGCCGGCGTTTTATGTCCGTTCATAACTTCATGATAAAAATCTTTTAATAAAATGATCCCTTTTATATCGTCTATTGTATCCTGAAAAACAGGAAGCCGCGAAAAACCCGTTTCGATAAATTTGCGGTTAATTTCTTCTACGGTGGAATTGATAGAAACCGCCTGAACATCTATCCTAGGGGTAAAAATATCCGAAACTGTTAAGTCGTCAAATTCGATAACCTGACGAATCATCTGCTCTTCATGAATATTAATCGCCCCTTCCTGCCTTACCTCTTCTACATACGTTAAAAGCTCATCTTCCGTTGTTGAACGATTTGTTTTTACGGGGAAAATCAGTAAAAGAAATTTTTTCCAAAAACCGACAAGCGCGTTTATGGGCGTTAAAAGAAAAACAAAAAAACGCAAAAGCGGAGCGTTCCTAAGAGCGGTTAATTCGGGCGTTTCTTTCGCAAGCGTTTTTGGGGAAATGTCGCCCAAAAGAAGAACAAGAACCGTCATTGTTACTGTGGCAATGCTTACTCCGCGCTCTTCTCCGAACAATCTGATAAAAAAAGCGGTAGCAAGCGCGGACGCGGTGATATTTACGATATTGTTTCCTATTAATACTGTGGAAAGTATTTTATCGTAAACCTTCAGCAGTTTCAGCGCGAGCCGCGCCCGTTTGCTTTTAACGGCGAGATTTTTAAGCTTAATTCGATTTAACGCGGAATAAGCCATTTCTGACGCGGAAAAAAACATAGAAAGAAGCAATAAAACAAAAAGGGAGATTCCAAAAATTAAATCTGTTGAGTATGTATCGTTCATATTAAAAGGCGCCGATCAGAATCGAACTGATGCATAACGGTTTTGCAGACCGCTCCCTTACCGCTTGGGTACGGCGCCATAAATTAACTGTAGTAAATAACAGAGAAAATGTCAACGAGCTTCTTTTATTCCAATTGATTCCAGGCAGGCAAATAATCATCGTCGTCATCGTCTTTCTTTTCTTTTGTCGGGTCAAATATTACGGCGGAATCGGGAATTGTACTCTGTCCGTTTCTGTTATTACGGGAATTATTCCTGGATTGGTTTCTGTTATTCTGATTCTGATTCGGTTTTGGCTGAGATTGATTCAATTCAGGGAATAAGTCTAACTGCAATTTAGGTCTTGGAATTGCATCTAATACTGAAGAATCTATATCGCTGTTAAGCGTGCTGGTAGTAGAAGGAATGGTTGATCTTTGACCGCCCGTTCCTCCGGCTCCGTGCAGATCACAGTAACGGGAGGGAATGGTTCCTTCCAGGAAGGGAAGATAAACCGCTCCTTGTGTGCAAGAATCTGTCATTAAAAGCCCAGACCCTCTGCAAACAGCAATATCCGCAACTCCCGACGGGCGCGAGAAATTCTTTTGCGGAAGTCCGTTGTGAATATCGCGCATATAGTCGCCCCAAAGAGGAGACGTTAACATTTCGCCTGTTTGCGAAATACCCAATGAGTTACCGGGTTTGTCAAAACCGTACCACATTGCCGTTGTATAATAGGGAGTGTATCCGACTACCCAAGCGTCCGACCAGTTTTGCGTTGTTCCCGATTTTCCGGCAAGAGGCATCTTAAATGTTTTTCCGTCGCTGTCCTTGTATGTCAGCTTTGTTCCTGAATTTGTTCCGTAAGCAAGAGTACCGCCTGTAACAACAAATTCCATTAATCTTGTCATAACATACGCGTTTTGCGGACTGACAACCTGACCGTTATTCGGCAGCCGTTTCTGTCTTTGACGGACGTCTCTTTCAATATCAAATACAACTCTGCCGTTACGATCTTCAACTGTACGGATCGATATTGGAGTAACATTACGCCCCTGATTCGCAAAAACAGAAAATGCCCTTGCCATTTGTAACGGCGAAACGGAAATTATTCCCAATCCCATTGGATAATAACGGGGGAAAGTCCGCCGTATTGTGTTTGGATCCGTAATATCCAATAATGCGGCGGATCTGTTTATGGCGGCGTCAAAGCCGATAGTCTCCAAAACTTTTAACGCGGGAATGTTAAGCGACAACGCAAGCGCGGTGTAAAGCAGCAAAGGTCCTCTCCATCTTCCGCCGTAGTTATTAGGAACATACGGAGTGCCGTCTTCGTTATGAAACGCCATCGGTATATCATAAATTAACGACGCGGCTGTAAACTGCTTGCTGTCTATCGCCGCTGAATAATACAGCGGTTTATACGAAGAGCCGGGCGTAACACTCGCCTGAACAGCGCGTATAAGCTGATTCGACTCGTCGTATTTTGATCCGCCGATTGCGGTGATATAACCTGTGTCATTTTCTATTGTAATAAGAGCGCCTTCTACGACATTTTCCTCGATATTTGTTCTAAGCTGTTCAAAGCCTGACTCGGTCATTTTTTTTAAACTGTCAAGCCCAAAAAGCAAAGCCGTCATATCAACTAAAGGATTAACTGTTCTGGTGTAACGCGACATCGCCCTGCTCTCGTTCTGTCCTGCGGAACCCATGCGAATACCCGTAAGATCAAATGTAAGAGTTAAAAGGTCTACGATGGGCAGATAAACCCGCTCCGAGAAAATATTGCTTCTTTTGTTTAACGCGGTATATTCTTTGTTCGCTTTTTCAAGACCTTCGGCTAAATAAATATCCGCCGCCGCCTGATGGGCAAGATTCAATGTTGTGCGTACGACATATCCGTCGCGGTAATAATCTCTTGTGCCGTACATCAACACATCAAGTTCTCTGCGCACATATTCGCTGAACCACGGAGCTTTGTCTTCGCGGGTAAGATACGCGGACAGGGCGGGTTTTGTATAATCAAACTTATCCCAAAAAGCGTTGAAGGACGCTTCCGCTTCGTATTTATCTGCATAGCCGAATTGAATCATGCGCTCAAGAACAAAATGCTGTCTGTCCCTCGCCTGATTCGGATTTCTTAGCGGATCAAAACGGCTGGGACCGGAAAGCAGTACGGCTAAAACCGCGGATTCGGCAAGGTCTACCTCGCGCGCGCCGTGGTTAAAGAAATATTTACTGGCGGTTTCAACTCCGTAAGTACCGGGACCCATCGGCATATAATTAAGGTAAATTTCCAGAATCTCATTTTTCGTATAACGTCTTTCCATTTGGAAAGCCCACCACAACTCTCTTACTTTTCGCTTTATGGAACGTTCATTACGGTCGCAGTACAATGTACCGGCTACCTGTTGGGTAATCGTAGAACCGCCGCCCCATCCTTTACGGAGCAACTGTCCAATCAACGCGCGCGCAATGGCTTTTATACTAAAACCTCGATGATTGTAAAAATCGGGATCTTCGCGGGAAATAACAGCGTGAATAAGATGACGAGGCAGTTCGCTTAAAGCGACCATTTCGCGCTTTTCATCGGACGCAAACTCGGTTATTAAGTTATCGTTAATATCCAGAAGTTTGGTTGGTAGCGCGGGAGCCAATTCGATAAAATTTTCCTGATTTTTTGTATTAGCTGTCATCGCCAAAGACAAACCAAGAGCGATACCTATAATGATTATCACTATAATGGTAAAAGCGACGAGTAATCTGACTGTCAGGGTGGAAAAAAACGTGTTTCCTGCTGAATTAGCCATATATATAGAATATAAAAATGATAAAATTCCGTCAAGTAGGGGGATTTCTTGAGAAAAACGGCATTTTACCGCTATTTAACGAATCACGCCGGAGTAACGGCTAAATCGCGTCTTAATTTCTTTAGTTCAAATATAATTAACAATCCCGTAAGAATAAAGGAAAAGCCGTCGGCGACAGGAGCGGCGGCAACTACGCCCCACAATCCCCATATTTTGCCGAAAATGAGTATACATGGAATGAGCGCGATACATTGCCTTAGCATTGAAAGAAAGATCGATATTTTCGGGCGACCTGTTACGACAAACATATTTGTTGAAACAACTTGAAAACCAGCGGTCGGCAGCAACAGCATCATTATCCTCATCGCCCGAGGAGCGAATTGCATAAGCGCGTCGCTTCCGTCGGTTACAAACGCTTTAACTAAATAATCGGCAAAAATCTGAACTACGGCAAATCCGAAAACGCAGATTAAAGTGGCGGCTCCTATCGCGCCCAAATATGCGCGTAACACACGGCGGAATAATTTCGCCCCGTAATTGTAGCCAAGTATCGGCTGCGCTCCCTGATTAATTCCGAAAATAGGCATGAGTATCAACATCAAAATAGTGCCGTTTATATTCATTCCCGAAAGAACGACAGCGCCGCCGTTCGCGACACCAAGAGCGGCGGCTCCGTACCAGCCGACGCTTTTATTGTACATAAATTGCACCGCGGACATCATAAACTGAAGCAAAAATTGAGCGGAACCAAAAGCCATTATTTGTTTTACAACGGAAAAATCCGGCTTGAAGGCGCGCGGGTTCAGTCTTACCACCGCTTTTTTGCTTGTGATAAAAATGAAAATAAAAATAAACGAAGAAAACTGTGAAATGATAGTCGCCCAAGCCGCTCCTTTTACGCCCCACTTAAACACAAAAATAAAAATAGGATCGAGTATTGTATTGAGTACCGCTCCCATGACCATGGAAAGCATTGAAATTGTAGGAAAGCCCTGCGCTCTTGTACAATGAGACAATCCAAAGCTCACTGTGAAAAAAACCATACCGTAAAGAATTATGCGAAGATAATCTTTTGAGTAGTCCAAAACTTCGGGAACATCTTTTCCAATATAGGAAATAAGCGGATCAAGAAAACAAAGCCCAAGAATTGTCATTACGATAGAAATGCCTATCAGCAGAAAAAAACAGTGATCCATCGCGTTTTCCGCGTCATGCCGCCGTCCTTGTCCCAGCCGCATAGAGATCATGTTAGCCGCTCCAATCCCGAAGAGCATAGCAAAAGCCATACCGACGGTCATAAGCGGCAATACAAGAGAAAGTCCGCCGAGAGCGAGCTCATTCACACCCTGCCCGACAAATATGCGATCAACTACGTTGTAAAGCGCGTTCACAAGCATTCCTGTTATCGCAGGGACAGAGAATCGTAATAATAGTTTCCCGATAGGCTCGGTGCCTAACCGGCTTGCGGCGTCTTGGTTTTCAGGCATGTATATTTAATAGCAGAAATAGAGAATTTATACAAGTAGCTACTAACCGCTTTATTTTCAGGTGATGGCAAGATGTATGCCTAAAAATTTTATTTATTTTTCTCTGAAAGATAAAAACAACTTGCTAAAATTATTGTAAGAATACCTAATATCGGCATTCCTACTACCAAAAATGTTTTTCCAGGACTATATTTTCTTTCAGTTGTTCCTATAATTTCCCTTTTTTTATAAGTTATTTCTTTAGGTAAAACGTTATCCCTATAATAAATAACATCAGAATATGTACAGAATGGGAAATCGGGATTATGATTAATTAATTTATAAAACTCGTAATCTCTCATCTCATTAATTAAATATTTTCCTGTTTCAGTATCTTGATACATTGGCTTAATTTTATAATACAATACGCCTTTGTCATTTTGATAAGAAGTAATCTCTGCGCTGACCAATGAATAAATTGTTTCTATTTCTTCACCATATATATTATCTGTTGTGTAGCAGCCAATAAATTGAAAACTGAAACAAAATAACAGTATAACTGAAATCCATTTATTAATTTTTTTAGAAATTTCCATAAATCCACCTCAAAGAACTTATATGCTCCGATTTTACCGCATATCTTAATTTATTGCAAGACTTTTAGTCTGTATTTATTAAGACTTTTGGTCTATTTCGTTGTTTCCGTACAAATAAGACAATTTTTTATATTGTTGGAGGGTAACCATGACCGATGTCCGTATTCTCTTGGCAAGAAATATGAAACGCTGT
>Ga0268262_10000281_pt1 | contig 67712 bp, 103 predicted proteins | sample TergutNc150P3_FD_190354 | JGI IMG/M metagenome (GOLD analysis project Ga0268262, IMG submission 190354) | Nasutitermes corniger P3 segment gut microbial community from laboratory colony in Florida, USA - Nc150 P3 (SPAdes) (version 2) | ecosystem: Host-associated > Arthropoda: Insects >... | reverse complement strand
GCATTTACTTATCGTGGTTGATTTGTCCGGCGCCGGAACCAGTTGCATTTATCCGTCTACACCCCTTAACGGGGTGCTATTATTTGTTCCCCAGGGAGGATTTGAACCCCCACAAGCAGATCCAGAGTCATTCGCTCTGGGGAATACTAATTCCTTATGCGGTATATAAATACCGTACCCATATAGAATTATAATCTCAAGTATTATAAGTAAATTGAGTATTTTGCGTCAATAGGTGTATAATAAGAACACGATTTATGCACGATTTTACGGAGGCCGTGTGAAAACTGAAATAATCCAGAACCAGTATGACGGGCCGCGCCCCCCGGCAAAAAGGCTGCCGTCCAGCCATATAAGCCTGGACTATGCCAATTCCGATGACGCAACCGAAATTGACGCCGGCATCCGGGACACCATAAAAGGCGTCCGGCTGTCTATCCTGGCCATGGGGCTGGGGCTGGCGAAACTCAAGGCAAAGGGGCTGTATGTCGATCTTAACTACCATTCCATGAATGATTACCTTGAAAGCCTGTGCGATGAAATGCAAATCGAGCGGAGTACCGCCCATAACTGGCTGTACATCGGGGAGGCCTATATAAAATACCGGAGGGAACTGGAACGGATAGAATTCTCCGACGCTGACGGGCCCACAAAACTCCCCTATGTGGACAGGGCGCTGGAATTGTACGAAAAGCGGGACGTGTTTAAGAACATCAAAGGTATGTCCGTCCGCGCGTTCCGGGAATACTCCAAAGGGGAGAAAGCCGAGGCGCCGCCGTCGAAAATAAAGGTTGTGGGGAACAGGCTGTTTGTGGGCAAGAAACTGGCCATAACATTCGCGCCGGAGCTGGACGGGAAAACCAAAAACTACCTAATAGATATCAATGTAAAGGCCGGCGAAGCGCTGGAGGCCGGCGAAATCCTGTACACTACCCGGCTGTACGATATGGAGGAACTGCGGCGGTTCGAGCGCGGCGCCGATAAGCTGAAAAAGGAAATGAGGATCAAAAAATAACTTGACTTTTTAGGGAATAATATATAGATTAGAATTATAAATGGGATGGGAATCCCGTCCGGCGGCTGTCTAAAGGCAGCCGCTTATTTTTTGGAATCACAATGTTCTATCTATCAAACATTCCAAAAGCGGTTATAAGTTTGGCGGATCCTTCCTTGGGAAATGTTTTAGAACGCCTACTTTGCAGGTACATGGAAACGGACGCTTCTTTTTCTGCCTTGGTTAGTTTTCTGTATGCCAAGATTTGCAAAGTGAATTTGCCAAATTTTAGCGTGGTAACTACATCCGGGATCATTGATTATCCTACAATCAATTTGAGCTGGTACATATCAATCCAGTTGTCCATTCTAATGTAAGCAGTAACGTCTCCCTTTCCCCAGATATAAGGGCTTAATTTCTCTTTTTCATCATGCAGGAAAAGGGAAAACTCATTGGCGGTAGCCTGGCGGCGTTTCATCTCCACACGTCCGAGAAAGGCAAACATTAGAGCGTCATTCTCATTCAAGGCGTCCTGCCCGTCAACGGCTATCCCCAGGGCATACCGGGTAAGCGCCCGCAGGCGGTCATTGTCTACCTTGATAACCTCGTCTACGGGATTGACCGCATAGATAATTTTCCGGCAGGAATCCCGGTACTCTGTTCCGGCCCACACGGTCACGGCTGTTGCGGCCAGAAAGATAAAAAATACGGCTTTTCTCATTGGTAACTCCTTTCAAGTGATACCAGAGAGTATAAAAGAGGATGTTCCATATGGCAATAGCCCTTTTGGCTTGTTTCTAGGGGGCTTATTGCGGGGTAAACTCCGCTGAAAGGGCTTCGTAGAGGTCCGGGTGTTTTTTCTGGACGTACTCAAGCAAGGAAAACCTTACAACAGTTGGGAAATCCCGAAAATCCCGTTTTGAGACTTCTTTAAGAATTTCATCTGCTTTTATTGAGATACGGAATCCTTTCGAGACAACTTGTTTATTGGCCATAACATTATTATCTTTGATAATATAATTTTTTTTGCGCGCTATGTTGACAAACATTGCGAATGTGGCTAACATTGTGAATTAAGTTTACTTTGTGAACTCGCCACCCCGGTGTACATGGTTCTCCCTCAGAGTCCATTTGCATGGGGCGGCGTTATTTTTTAGGGAATTGAATTATACTGCGACATCTGAATCCCCAATTATAGCCGTTTGCTGCCCCTTTTTATCCCCGGCCAGGGACTGAACATTAGCCAGAATAGCCGCCAAATCCCTCTCGTCCAGGACCAACAGGCAATCGACAATAGGGGCTATTCGGTCAGGGACTTGGATTGCCCTGGGATCATTTTTTACTATATTATGTACATATTCCGCGCCGGATTCCCCTGCTACAAGCTCTTCAATCGTAAAACGCACGGTTTTAGCAAGCTGATAAGCCAGGTCTACAGATGGAGAGCTCCCCCTTTTAATGCCTTGGGTAAAGGCGCTGTTAGGCAAATTACACTCTTTTTCGATGTTTTTACGTTCTTTTTGAGCCTTTATCCTTGCGATTTCAAGATTATTCCAGAATAAAGAAGTCATACTATTTTATCGACACTACCCCTTAAAAAAATCTTACAAAAAGTAGTTTTTTTGCTTGACAATCTTACAATAGTAAGAAATAATAAACCTGTAACTACCAATTGTAAGAAATTGGGTTAGCATTGTTCGGGCAGTGCGAAGAAGCGGCTGAATTTTGAAGGCTGGGCGGTAGCCCGAACTACCCCCCGTAAGCCCTGAAAAATTCCGCCGCTTTTTTTTGGAGGAGTTGATGAGGGAAGGCAAAGCAGTACCGCAAGAAGATAAACCAGTCCGCGGTACGTTGCTGGACACAAAAGAGGCCGCGAAAAAAATCGGTATGAGCGCGGAATGGATTAACAAACAAATTCAAAAAGGCAAGCTCCCTTTTCCCTACCATTCGCCAGGCCTGAGAAAAAGGCTTTTCGACTCTGCTGATCTTGAGGACTGGCAGCGCATAACAAAAAATCCAGCCGGTAAAAAGCCGGAGGGTGTATGAGGAGGTTTTTATGCAGTAGCCCAAAAAGAACGCCATTTCCAAAGGCGGGGGGCTTTTTAACATTTATTTCGGCCCCCGCCGCAAACCAACAAAAATCATGGGAGGTAAAAGATGATTTTGAAAATTAACAAAGGCAAGATATTCCGCGCCGGCGTGGCGACCAAGGAATTTGGGGAGCGCCTTGGCCATCGGAAAATAACAAGCTGGTTCTGCCGGCCAGTAATCCTGCTTGGGCAAGCCATAAAAGGCATGGTTGCCAACTGCCCCATCGAGGAGCTGAGGTAATGGCCGCCCAGTCGGTTGCCAGCCTGATCGTTTTCGGCCTGCTAATCGCCATGGTGTTACTGCTGGGACGGCGGCTTAAAAAAGAGGATGGCAAAGAGGATAAGGGCTTTCCGGCCACAAGGAAACGCGGCAAATGAAAGGTCATCACGGCTGCCCGTTCTGCGGTAACGGCGCCGCTATCGACACTTTGAAATATGCCGGGGGCAAGCCTGCAAAGTTCCGGGCGCAGTGCCAAAAATGCGGAGCCTCAACAGGCTGGCATGACACCGAGCCTGAGGCATGGAAGGCATGGGATATGCGGTATGCGAAGCCCGGTAAAACTGCCGGAAAGAGGAAGGCGTGACGGATGTATCGGAGCAAATGTATGGCGTTATCTGTAAATACTGCGCTAACTGCGAGGGCAAAAAATGTTTAGCATCCGTTCCTTATTACTGCGTTTCAATCCATTGCAAATACTTTGCGGAGGAAAAAGGCGAACCGCAGAGCAACAAACAGAAGCGGCGGCTGTCTATGAAGCGGCTAATGAAAAGGGTTTTAGTGGAGACGCTTTAATGAAAACGATTTATCAGATATTTGTCGAAGGCACGCCGAAACCCCAGCCCAGGCCGCGGATGGCGCGCAACGGCCATGTATACAACCCCCATACGGCGGACTCATGGAAAGACGAAGTAAAAGCCGCTTTCCTCCCCTGCCGGAAAAAGACCATTACCGGGCCGGTACGGCTTACGGTTCGTTTTTCAATCCCCTTGCCAAAGGGAATGAAAATGGCAAACAGCGTCCCTATACCCCATGTGAAAAAACCTGACACCGACAATCTTCTGAAAAGCACGATGGATTCGTTAACTGACATCGGCATTTGGGAAGATGATTCCCAGGTCTATGAAATACTGACCGGGAAATACTACACCGGGAGAAAAACCGGGGCGCAAATCACTATCGAAACGGAATTGTAAGGAGGAGCAAATGATCACAGAAGAGACGGCCTATGGCATTTCAAGCGTGTGCAGCCAAATCACCGACACGAAACTTGCCATTGAATTATTCAGCGATGACAAAAAGCCGGAGACACCGTTCATAAATGTCGCCGGCAAAAGAGGGGATGAGGGGATTACGGTCTTGCTCGATCCCGCCATCGCAAAGGAAGCCCTGGAAAAGCAGCTAAAGGTTTTTGAAACCGAATATGCCGCTTTGAACGAAAAAGCCTTGGAGGAGGCAAAAGGAGAATAGCATGGACATTTTGAAATTCAAAAAGACCGGGGACGTGTATTTTGTCCAGTACGAGGAAAACGAGGATATAAAAACCCTCAAGACCGAAGATGAGCCGGAAACGGAACTGGTAACGGCCATGGACAACGTAGCCCTGGCGACGCTGGGTCTTTTTAAGATCAACGACGTTAGCTGCAAACTGCAAGCCATTGAATGGAAGGACGGCGAAAAAGCGGGGAGCAAATGCATACTGCTCTCCGGGGAAAGTATGTTTGGCCAATTCAAGATGGCCTTGCCAAAAGTTTCCACGGCGGACGCGGAGACTCCCGAAGAGGGCATATATGATCCCGGAGATCTCAAAAACCAGTACAACAGCGCGGCGAACACTTTGCGCGATGAAGTGAAAAAGTTTCTTGAAGGCGCGCGCCGGCAGCGTACCTTACCTTTCAAAGAAGACGGCGATGAAGGCAAGAAGAAAAAGAAAAAAGGCATTGCCCAGGTCGTCGGAGGGCTTTTCGGAAAGGACAAGGAATAAAACGACAGCCCGGAGAGACGGGCAATGGATCGGTCGTCCAGACGGCAGGACATGGCGGGTTTCCGAAAACCTCCTTTACCGACCAGACGCTGGTTCGAGCCCAGCCCGATCCGCTGTTCATATATGGAGGTTTATATGTATGACAACAAAACATTAAATCGGTTAACCGCGGCGCTTTCAACGGCCGGGTTTTTAATCACAAAGTTTTCTAAAAGGCCGTGGTCTTCAAAGATCAAGCTCCAGTTACTAACCAAACATGGGAAACTGGAAAATCCGGAAACGCCTGAAACAACTAACTCTGAATTGGAAAGGCGCCATGTCGGAGAAAGGAGCGATCTTACCCGTTACCTGAGGGCGCAGGATTGGCGCCATGCTTTCAGTCTGTCGCAGGAAGTTTTACGGTCCGGAGATCCTTCGCTTCTTAATATCGGCGATTTTATCCGGGTAGAGTTTGACGTTCCCGCGGCAAAACATGACGGCGTATTATTCCCGGCCCTGCACGTTGACGGGAAAGTCCAGATCATTGAAGTAGTGGACGGAAAAATCATCTTTAATTTCGATGAAATAATATTCCTGTCCGCTATTAACGCAAAAGACGTGAACGAGGGCGGCATTCATGCGGGCGCCCTGGGCAAATATCTCAATACGGAATTCTTGGACGCATTCGGCATTGGGGACGTTCTGCTGGCGTGTAACGGCACATGGGAAAAAGGAAAAGAACATAAAATCTCACTCCTTACGGCCTATGAACTTTTTGGCGATGAGGATTACTGGGAGCCGGAATCAAATTATTTTGACGAGCCGCAACAGTTTTCTTTCTTCAAGAAAATCAAAAACAGGATCAAGGTTTGGGAAGATGATACCCATTGGTATTGGACGGCTTCTGCGCGCGCCTCGTCTGCCGCGTATTTCTGTATTTGCGGCTACCATGGTTATTGCAGCCGCATCAATGCGAGTGCGGCCGGTGGGGTCGCCCCCGTATTCTGTGTGGCGTAAGCCACACCAATCCAATATCCCGTCCCCCTTGTGGGGCGGGACTTAACTTCTGGAGTCATTTTTTTATGAATATGCCGGATTGCGAAAAAGAAGAAAAACTCTCATCGATGAGCGCCGCAGTCCGCAAGGTGATAGACGCATACCCAGCAGGATTTGTATTTCACGGCAATGAGCTTAAAAGGGACGTTGTGGAGATTTACCCGGACGCTGTAAATATGTACCCCGACACGATACTCCGGATGGCGCGGCGCCATCGGCGTTACGCGTTCTGTGTCGAGGACCAGAATAAAAGCCTATACAAAAAACTGAAAGTGAAATCGGTATCTGAAGAGCTGGCTGAAATAAGAAAGGAAACAGCCCTGGAAGCTGAGCCTCCGGCAGAGCCGCCTAAACAGAGTACGCAAATGGAATTGCCTCTCTTTTCTCAGGTTTTTTTAGTGGGTTTTTTCGTTGTCTTTTTGGGTGTTTTTTTACCTGGTGTTTCTACTTTCGGCCGGCCTCTGGCGCCGCCGTCTTTTATTGCTTCCAAATCATCTTCTTTATATATACCTACAGGGCCTATGTATTTGAACGGGCGGATGCCCTTTCTTTGTAATCTTCTTTTTACGCCATCTGAGGATATGCCCAGTATTTGGGCCATGTCTACCGCCGTCAATTCTTTCATACATAGAAGTATAACCTTCCCAGATGATATAGATCAAGTAATAAATGGTAAAATGTTCCGAAACTGGGACATTTTACTATACGAATGTATAGTAAAAAATCAAAAAACTTTCAAAAAACCCCAAAATTCCCTTCTGGAACTTGACAGCATACTATGGCAGGGGTATTCTTTATATATGTTCTACTATCGGAATACTAGAACATTAAAAAAACGGCAGCCGGAAGCCCCGGTAGCCGAATGGCCAAAGGCCAAAGGAGAATTTTATGAGAGAGTACAAAAGTTTAGCGGAATGGCTTGAAAGCAAAGGCAACCCTAAACACCACATCGCCAACGGCGAAAACGGATCGAAGGTCATCGTAATTGATGAACTGAATGATTCACTCAGTCCCGGTCTTACAATTTACAGCTTCACGGATGAAGGGCATTTCTGGATGAGTTCCGGCTGGGGAATCCGGAAAGAATACCTGCCCGCCCTCAAAGGTTTTTTGAATGAAGATAACACTGAAAAACCGATGCCGGACGCGGATGAATTTATCCAATTCAAAGTTATCGAATGGCGCGATGATGAAGGTGATGATGGCGAAGGCGAATACGTCATTGACAGAATCTACGGTTTAACAGAAGCACACGCAAGAATCATTCTCAGAAACGGAATTTACTCAGATAAATATCCGAAAGGCGCATGGCTTGAGTACACCCTTGATGGCAAAAGGATCTGTTTGGATTTGAACGGGAGGATACCAGCATGAGCGAAATATCTGTAAATGAATTTATCCGTAATTACGAAGATGGCAAATATGCCAATGCCGACACCGACACAATGATTGAGGCCGGCTGGTTTGATTGGTTCTGCGAAGATGAGGAACTTAAATCAAAACTTGACGGGCTGTTTCCCAAAGTAAAGCAGCTTGCCGCCTCTTCAAAAATCGACACCGACACAATGTATGTGTTCTTCAAAAATAACTGCCCTGTCAACGGTGAACTGTATGATGACTTCCGCTTCTGCGAGATTGAAACTGGCGATGTGGTTTATACCGTTGTTCCCGCTACCGGCCATGCTTCTACTTTTGGACAGGCTGAACTTTGGGGAAGGGAAAACAATTTCAAGGGTGCCATAGTAAAAGGCACATGGTTTGATATCTTAAATTACTTTTCCATTGAAGTTATTCATTCTATGGAATACGAAAACGCGGACGGCGATCAGAGACTTATTGGAAAGTTTGGGAAATCTACCCAAAAACAATTCGATGAAGCGCTGGCGGATCTTCCGGAACTTATTGCCCAGGCCCGGCAAGGCGATGAAAAGGCAGGGCAGACGGCCAATGATATCCTCTGGCATCTCGCAAACGAATCCTTTAATACCCGGACGTTTAATACAAAAACTTTCGGGACCGTTCACCAGTTTGGCAAACCCGAACACGCGGGGGTATCAGCATGACAAAAGAAGAAGCGATGAAAAAACTGGAAGGGAAAACGGGCGATGACAAATGGCTTGTACGGAATTATGAGTCGGACACAATTTCTGACTTCTATATAATTTCGTGCAAGAGCGATCCGTATTGGCATAGGGAGGCCATACATTTGAAGTTCCCAAGCCGGATAGAAGCCGCCGCTGAGTGGCTTATGGAGGTGGTAGCATAATGAAACTCACAAACGAAATTTTTGATCGGTACATGACTGCCGGAGAGAATGAAATCTTGGCTATGACAAAAGAATTCGACTATGAAAATTCCGCCGACTTTGAAGAGGACATTTACATCTGGGCGGTAAACCACGCCGACAAGGAACAGGTGATGAAGTTTTACGAGATGAACGAAACCGAATATGCGGATTCGCGGGAACTATGGGCTGACGAAATGGAAAGGGGGACCAAATGAAAGTCAAAAAAGAATTACTGGAAAGCGTAGATGCCGATAGCCCGCTGGGACAAGTTATCTGCTGTGCTTTGTACCTCAATTCTAAAATTAAAAAAGACGAAGTAGGCGGAACGATCCATGAGCAGGTAGCCCTGCTCAGGATAAAGGAAAAGGATGATAACGCTATTGCCCGGAAAACCGGATTTGAACAAACAACAGTAACCAGCGCGTTAAGAGACATCGTCAACTATTGCGGGGCAAGGGGGTAACAGCATGACTTTTGATGAAGTATTGGCCAAAAGAAACGAAGCCAGAAAAATCCGCAATGACGCAAATGAGGAACTGGAAAGCATAACCAATAATATTCTGGTTAAGGGGATGATGAACGCCGAATATAACTGGGGTTATTGGGATGCGGTGATAACCATTATGAAGAATCTCAAATTGAAGGAGATTGCCGCATGAAATACTTTAACCGTATTGACACGCTGGATGTCTTAAAAACCGAATACCGCCGCCTTGCTATGGAAAATCATCCTGACCTTGGCGGCGATACCGAGGTGATGAAGGAAATCAACGCTGAGTTTGATCTTGCTTTCCGTATCCTTGAGAAAAAAGCCCCGGTTAAAACTTCCGGAACTGAAACCGCAGGGGAATATAGGCGCACGTTCTACACGTCGAACGGCTGGGCCGGCGCCAGGTATAATCCCAATCTCCGCCTTCGCGATATTGCACCTATTATCCGCGGGTATGTCAAAGACGTTTATCCCACATGGAAATTCAGCGTTGTACAGGAACATAATTCTGGCAGTTGCGGTTTATATGTAACTCTCATGGAAGCACCGGAAAACATTTTTTTAGAAGACAGAATAAAAGCGGTTCCAAGACAAAGCGGCGAATACAGAAGTAATGAAGACGCGGCAATAATTTGTCAGCAGCTCCATTCAGGCAGAGGCATCCAAAATTGGGATTGGTATTACGACTGGATGACCGATAAAGCAAAAGAACTTCTAAAAGATGTGGAGAGCCTTGTTAATTCTTATCGTTATGACGACAGCGATGGTCGATTTGATTATTACAGCACAAACTTTTATCCCCATTTCGATATTGGCAAATGGAACAAACCCTTAAAAATCGTTCCCAGAAGGGAACGCATCCAAACAAACAAAGGCCCGAAAGGGGCAAGGAGAATAACAGCATGAGAACAGTTTGCAGGTATATGGTAGGGCATGACATGGACGGCTGCCCAATGGATATTTTGCTGTCGGTTGGCGTTATTGGGTACGGCGCGAAAGCCCGCAGAAAATTAAGAAAAATAAAACGCAGGTTTGGAAATAACCTTAATGAAACAATCGTGACTGTTCCCGGTATCAGGGAAATATCCCAATACGAAAGGCGGTATAGCCCCGAGGAGTGGAACAGATAATCGCCCTGACGATGGGGAGTTGGCTACTCCCCGAAACCGCCCTCCCCCCGGGCGGTCGGCGAAAGCCTCCAGCGCCTAGCGCCGGAAAATAAACCATGAAGAAGGAGATTTTATCATGGACAAAACAAATGAGAAGAAGACGGAGAAAACGTCGGAGAAAGTGGCAAAGGCCAAGAAGGAAAAGAAGTTCAACAGCGAACGGACCGCAAAACAGGCTAAGGCGGCGCTCAAAGCAGTATTCCCGAACGAGGCGTTTATCGTTTCGTCACTTGTGGAAAGGGTAAAGGTGCTGTATCCCATCGCCAGCAAAATCACACCTGCGGAAATTAACACGTTCAAAGCGGTGTTTTGCACGCTGACCAAAATCAAAAAGGAAGAAATCACCTTTGGCCAGTTTGAGGAAAAGGCGGCCTAAATAAACACACCGCCCGGGGCCAGTTCCTGGGCGGTAGTTTCCGGAGGAAATATGAATAAGGAAAAAGCGAAAGAAGAATATAAGTTTTGTTCTGAAGAACTAATCAAATACCAAACAGAAGAAACTGTGGCCGTAAACCGTTTGCGCATGGCGGAGATTTGTCTGGCAGACGCAGAAAAGGAACTCGCTGATGCGAAAGAAAGCCTTGCCGGCATTCGCGGCGGGATCACCGTGTTTGTTTCCGAATTACAGCGCTTGGGAAAGGTTGTTAAATCCGAATGAACAGGGAAATTAAAATTAGACATCCGACTGATATTCTCCCCATTCTGAATAAATGGAAAAAACGCCGGGAAGAAAACTTCCTGGCGATTACTTTGAACGGGGATCATGTTGTATACCGCATACACCACATTACGAAAGGTTTGTTGAATAGAACCATAGTACACCCCCGCGAGTGTTTCTTTCCAGTAATCCGGGATTATTCGGCGGCCGTAATGTTCATTCATAACCATCCTAGCGGAAACGCCCAGCCCTCGCATGAAGATGATGTTATTACCGAACGTCTTAGTAGGGCGGCATTTATACTGGGCATTCATTTGTTAGACCACATAATAATAACGCCAAAAGATAATTTTTATTCTTATAGGCAATTAGGAAAAATTAAAGAGAATTTTGAAGATTACGAAATAAATGACTTTATTAAATATCTTGACGCCGGGGGTGAGCAATGACGCCGCATGTTCAAGAGTTTATAAAGAAACTGGATAAAATAAGGCCGTCAAAAAGCCGTTATGAGATTTTTAGCGATTGGCTGATATTGGCATCTGCTTCCCTGTACGCTACATGGAAAAAAGACAAGGCGGTCGAGGAAGAATACTTACAAGTCGCCAAGCTGTATACGAAGGAAGAATTAGAACAGCTAAGCGGATTATTGGGAATGGTAACTGATGCCCTTGAGGAAAAGGAACAGGACTTTTTAGGCGAAGTATTTACCTATGGGGAGATGTCTAATTCAAGAACCGGCCAATTTTTTACGCCCTACCACATATCCTACATGATGGCAGAAATGTCTATTGGTGATGCTCCCAAAAACCAGATATTGAAGATATGCGATCCGGCTTGCGGATCGGGCGTTATGCTCATAGCCAGCGCCGATGTACTGAGAAAGCGCGGAATGAATTATCAGTGGGACGTATATTTCAAAGGAATTGATATCGATCCCCGATGCGCGCGGATGACTTTTATTCAGATGAGTTTGCTAGGCGCGCCCGCCGTCATTGTCTGCGGTAATGCATTGACCAATGAAACATTCTGGGAATGGGAAACAATCGGCTACTGCATAAGTGGGATGGATTTCCGGCTCAAGACAGAAAGAATGTTTGATCGGATAACACAACCGCAAACAGAACCACAGGAAGAAAAGGAAGTAGAGAAAGTTATAAGCCTACCCCCGGCGCGTGAATTGGTCCAGGGAGAATTATTTTAGGGAAAAAGCCGCGTCGCGGCTCAAGATAAACATTCTGTTCTTTGAACAGAAAGGAGATTTTATGAAAATAACCAACAGGATGAACCTTCCGGAAGCGTTGGTTAAAGCGGTAACGGTTCGGCGCCATAATAACCCCGGCCGGCTGTCCGCTACTACGCTTCTGAACGGGACAAAGCAGATCCTCCTCACAGATCGCCACTGGGACGAACTTGAGGACGATGTGGCGGATCACTTCTACGCCATTTTCGGTTCTGCCGTCCATAAGGTTCTGGAAAACGAGGGGGAAGATGAATTCACGGAGGAATTTATTCCCTACGAAGTGGACGACATGACCGTTACCGGCCGCATTGACAACTACAATATGCGGACCGGCGTCCTTTCGGACTACAAGAGCGTTTCAGTCTGGAAAATCATGTTCAATGATTTTGAGGATTGGCGCCGGCAGGGGTTAATATACGCTTGGCTCCTTATCAAGAACGGCTTTAAGGTCCATAAATGCCAATTCATCGGTATCCTTAAAGACCATTCGAAGCGGGACGCCAAGCGTAATTCATCGTATCCCCAAAAGCCCGTGTATGTCTATGAGTTTGACGTTACCCAGGAAGGGCTGGACGAAATCGAGGCTTACATCAGGGCAAAAATCGCCGATTACAAACGGTGTAAGGAAATGGCCGATGATGATATCCCGCCCTGTTCCGCGAAGGAACGCTGGGAAAAGCCCACAAAATACGCCGTCAAAAAAGAAGGCCGCAAGTCCGCCGTCCGTGTTCTCGATAATGCGGCAGAAGCGGAGAAAATGGTCGCCGAATTGGGCAAGGGGCATTTTGTCGAGAAGCGTCCCGGGGAATCGGTGCGCTGCGGTGAGTATTGCTCTTGTTGCGAGTATTGCGATTTCTACCGCAACAATGTCGCCGCGGCTGAGGAACAGGAATCGGCCGCATAAACCATGTTCCCCTTCTTTATGGAGGGGAACTGTCCGAACGTTCGGACAAATAATTTTTAAGGAGAGTTTATGAGTATGGAGTTTAAGAAAGCGGTTAAAACCAAATCGCGGCTGAGGCTTGCGATTGACGGTATTTCTGGAAGCGGAAAAACCTATACCGCCCTGGCTATCGCGTCAGGAATGGGCAGCCCTGTCGCGCTTATCGATTCGGAACACGGTTCCGCATCGCTGTATGCCGACAGGTTTGAGTTCGACACGGTTGACCTCATGGAGTTTCAAATCGAGAACTATATCGATGCGTTGAATGCGGCCGCAAAAGCCAATTATCCCATTGTTATCATTGACAGCACATCCCACGCATGGGACGCCCTTGTAGAACGTGTTGATCAGATTGCAAACAACATGAAGGGCGGAAATACGTCTTTCAGGGCATGGGCGCAGGGAACGCCGCTCCAGAAGCAGTTTATTGAAGCAATGCTCAATTATCCCGGCCACATCATTGTTACCTGCCGTTCAAAAACGGAATACTCCATTGACAAGAACGGGGAAGGCAAAACGGAGATAAACAAGGTCGGGCTTGCCGCGGTACAGCGTGCCGGTTTTGAGTACGAATTCACAATGGCGATGACAATGGACGGTAGCCATACTGGTCATGTGACAAAAGACCGCACAGGAAAATTTCAGGACAAATACATTAAAAAGCCCGGAAAGGAATTCGGCGAACAGCTTATCGCATGGCTTAACGAGGGCGCCGCGCCGCTTCCCGCGACAAAGCCTCAAACACCCCCTGCCCCCACTACACCGCCTGGCGGCGAAAACACCAAACCGCCTAACCGGAAAGATATTGTTGCCAGCATCGTTGCGATACTGCTGACTAAAACTCCGGATGAAACGGATTTCTTCTCCGACGCGGAAAGGGCTATGGCCAAAGGGTATATCGAAAAAACGGCAGACATAAAAGAGCTGGAGAAATTCGCTTCCGAATGGCAAAAGGAACTTGAAAAACGGAAGGCGAATTATACGCCGGTTCCTTTCGGTGATGATACCGCGGCGCTGGAAGCGCAACCCAGTAAGCCGCAGGCGCCTCCCGATGACGGTTTCATCGATGACATCCCCGAAGACGTAAAAGGCAAGGGCAAGGCGGGAAAAAAGAGTACCGCCCCCGCAAGCGCAACAGCCGGCAGTGAGCTGGGAATATAGGGGTACGCCATGGTAGATACAAATATCGTTGTCTTAATAGGCAGATTAACCCGCGACGCTGTACTCACGGCCACAAAAGGCGGCACATCCGTTCTCAAGTTTTCTATCGCCGTGAGCAAGTCACGCAAATCCGGTGACACCTACAAAGACGAACCGCATTTTTTCGAGATTGTGGTTTGGGGAAAACTGGCGGAATCGTTGAGTAACTACCTTACCAAAGGAAAACAGGTATCAATAACCGGGGAACTTACCCAGGAACGCTGGAGCGGCGATGACGGTAAGAACCATTCCAAAGTCACCGTTACCGCTTCATCAATCCAGCTTCTCTCTGGCGGTAAATCGGCAGATAACAATGCCGGCCATGAACAGCAGGAATCCTCACATGAAACTTCATCCGGTGCAAACGACGGGGATTTTACCGATGAAATACCGTGGTAGGGGGCGCTGAATAATGAAGTGCCCTTATCAGGATATCGGTTGCTGGTATATCAACGATGAAAGCCACGACTGCGAGGCGGAAGAAAGGGGCGGCAGTTGTCCGCACAAACCTAAAAACGGCCCGGATAATAACCGGGCATCAAAAACACAAGAGGAGAATGAAGAATGAGAAAGGAAAACATTAAATTATCCGATTTGCGCGTTAAGTCAAATCGCGATTACGGCGGCGAGGGAAACATTAAAATTCTTGCCGAGGACATTGACAAGATCGGCCTTATCAACGCGATTACGGTCAAGGAACTTAAAGAGGAAAAGGCCTTTGAGGTTGTTGCCGGCAGGCGCCGCGTCGCGGCTTTTAAGTTTCTTGGCAGAAATGAAATACCGAGCTGCATACTTGAAGGCGATGAGGTTAACCATGCCGATGAGATCGCAGGTTCGGAAAACATCAACAGGGATGCGATGCATCCGCTGGACGAGGCAGCAGTCTACAAAAGGCTTCTGGAAAACGGTCAGACAATTGAAGAATTGGTAAAACGGTATGACCGCAAACCGTCCGGCATTTGGCAGAGAATTCAATTGCTGGATCTGAATGATGATATAAAAACATTATTCAAAAACGGCAACCTGTCGCTCCATTCGGCGGCCGCATTGAAAAGCCTGGGCGATGAAGCGCAGAAAGCTTTTTATAAACAATACAAAACTTGTGTGGAGGTAAAACGGGGGGAGGAAATAGCCGGTTGGCGCATAAAGGAATTTATTTCCAACTTTGGCCATGACAAACTGTTTAGTTTTATGAAAGACAAACAGTGCGCCGAATGCAAAACAAGAACACTCTGCGGCGAAAAAACATTATTCCCCGAATGGAACGATGTGGACGATTCATGCCTAAACCATGAATGCTATAAGGGAAAATGCCAGGCGGTCATTGCGAACAGAATTAAAAGCCTGAGGGGGAGCAAGAAATCACACGCCGCGGCATCGCTTATTCTTATAAGGCATTCCGATGAAATCGAAAAAATAATGGGGGCTAAGGCGTCCATTGACGGGGTAGACTACAAAGTTATTGAGTGGACATGGAGGACCGAAGCAAAGGCCAACGACAAAGGCGCCCAGCCGTGTTTCGTGATTGATCTGTCATCATCAGGCAAATTGGAAGTAGAAGCCGGATACTGGAAAAAAGCCGAAGAAATAACTTCCGGACAAACCGCCTCCCCTGCCACAAAGAAAAAAGAATTTACTCCGATTGTTAATATCCTGGATCTGCCGAAAGACGAAGCGGAAGAAACGCTTAATGCCCTGGGCGACAGGAAACGGCTTACCGCTTCCGGGCTTGGCGGCAATGTCCGCGACTCCGTGTTCTGGCGGATTATGGAAATCAAAAAACAGGAATTTGACGATCCCAAAAAGGTTGACACCGTCAGCAAAGAAGCGTTCCTGAAAAAACATTTTCACTATCTGCACGGGAACGGGAAAAAGGTCTTTGAGATGTTTGTCGGTAAAATGGCGGTCCCCGATATTGCGAAGCTGCCGGCTGAAAAAGTTTTCCTGCTTTTGGCCGCCATGGAATGGAGCGAGTATGAGCTGGTTGAACCCGTAGATTTTGAAAAGGGGAAACCGTGCGATGTCTTGAAGTGGGCCGGTATCCCCAAAGAGAAACTGCGGCAGTTGTACAAGGAAGAAATCAGCAAGAGAATGCCGAAGAAAAAGCCCGAGAAAAAGCCGGCTGAAAAAAAGGAAGCGAAGCCTAAAACGCCCGAAGCGAAAAAAACAACAGCGGTAAAAAAGGCTCCCCTGAAAAAACTTCCGAGCGCGAAACACATCAAGGCTGTTAATGCCGCTAAAGGCAAGGGAAAAACGAAAAAATGAATCGGGAATTGGAATGTCAGAAAATTAAATGTTCTGACTATTCTACCGATGACGGAGAGCCGGCCTGGTGTTACCGGGCCGGCTGCCCTGCTACGGTAGCGGCAAACAAATGCCCGAAAGTATCGGGTGTAAAACAAGACGTGCCGGAAACGGCCAGGGAGGAACAATGAGGGTTTTGCATAGATGTAGAAATTGCGCAAATAGGAATAGCAAAGAAAAATGCCCCCATTTTGAACGCCTCTGCGGAAAGCTTCCGGACAATGGAACTTGTAAAAGTTTCAAGAAGTGCCAGATAGAACGCCAAAAAAAGGAGTAGAAAATGGAATACCGTGTTTTCGTTTTAACCATGCCTAACAATAACGCGTGGAATAATAAATGGACGGGTGACGGCAGATTGTTTTGCATTGTAAAAAGATACAAGAATAAAGACCCCATCCTTGAAAATACTGATAAGGAAAAAAGCCATTATTACAACTTTGGCGACGGATGGGGCGCGCTTGTATCAATAAAACGCATAACCGCGGATGAAGCAAAATTGTACAGGAAACGCTCCGAGGGATTTGACGGCTATAGCTGGATGGTAGATGAGATTGAAGAGTACGGGCGCATTTTAACAAGAACTGAAAGAAAGGAGAAAGAAAATGGCAATCGGAAGATCTGACCACGAAGAACGAAAAGAGGACCGTATAAACTATCTTGCGGAAAAAGCGGTCAAGGCAAAAAAGGAATCAAACCGCCATGTTCAAAGGTCTATTGACGCCGGCCGCGGCATTGAATTTGGGCAGCCTATCCTTGTAGGCCATCATTCTGAAAAAAGACACCGGGCCGCAATAAGGAAGCAGGATGAAGCCATGCAAAAAGCAATGGCTGAAAATGATAAATCCGACTACTACCAGAGCAGAGCAGAGGCCGCCGCGGGCAATAACTCTATCAGCGGAGACGATCCGGAAGCCGTTAACAAGTACAAGGAAAAACTGGCGAAGCTGGAAGCCTTTCAAGAATACATGAAAGCTATAAACAGTTACTGGCGAAAGCATAAAACCATGAAAGGATATCCCGGACTGGTAGATAGCGATGCCGAACAAATTGACGAGCGAATGAAAACAGCCTATTCCTGGGTGCAGAAATCAGGACCGTATGAGAGCTGGCGGCTGAGCAATAACAATGCCGAAATAAACCGTATAAAAGAAAAATTAAAAAACCTTTCGCAACTGGACAGCATGGCCGCGGAGATAATCACATTCAAAGGCGGCGAAATGCGCGTGAGTTTGGACATAAACCGGGTACAGTTTATTTTCGACGGCAAGCCTTCCGATGAAATACGCTCCCTGTTAAAACATAACGGTTTCCGATGGGCGCCGTCTGAGGGCGCATGGCAGCGTCAACGGACGCGGAATGCCGTCTGCATAGCTAAAGGCCTTATTCCAAAACTGGAGGATACAAAGTGAAATACTACTGTAAAAAATGCAACGCTGAAATTAGGTTGCTGACAGAAGGCGATAAAGCGCAGAAGGATGAAAATGGCAATGTTGAATGTCGTCTATGCGGAGACGGTATTTTCGCAGATGCGCCGCCCGAAATTATGAGTATTATCCCTGACTATGAAACCCCGGCGCAGTATGAGAAGCGTACTGGGAAAGCGTATCCTCACAATGCGCCTGTATGGTGGAAGTATGCAGGAGGGAATAAGAAATGGCGAACACAAAGTTATAGTTACGCAAAACGTCAGTCAACAGTAAATAATATTCTTATTGTTATCGCTGATTCGCCAGTACCGCCGCCTGTTGGCTGGAAGCCGGAGGACTAAAGAAAATGAAAAGCAGTAAGAACGAATGGCTGGAAGGATTTTGGTTTGGCTGGAGCGCCGCTATGGCAGGGGGCGTTGTCGCAATAATAATTATCCTAATTTTAAGGGATTTAGGGGTGTAAAGAATGAAAAAACAAGAAGCAAAAGAATTAACGCTTGAGGTTTGGCGGTATCTGGCGGAACATCCGGAAATAGATAGCAAAGCGAATTTACCGCCGCAATTGTTTTCTAAAATAAATATGTTGCTATACAAATGTCCCTTGTGTCATGTTCTGCGTGATTGTTATACGGACTGCCCTTTGAATAAGCCTTCCCCGTGTTTTTGCGGAGACAGTTTGTATTGGGGATGGCTTAACGCCGATACTCCAAGAAAAAGAAAAAACGCCGCGCAAAAAATAGTAAAAGCGGTACAGGCATGGAGGCCGGAATGACATTAAAAGACGCATTCGACCAGGAAGTCTTTGTCATAGAGGACAAAGAATATACGGATGAAGATTTACAGGCGATGTCGCTTGATGATCTTACTACATTGAAAATGCTGATAAACAAAAAAATTAGCGGTCTGGCCGCGGCCATTGCGGAAAAGAGAATGGACTATGCCAACAGCGGCAAAAGGACGTCAACAAACTGGACTATACGCCATAGGAATGCCATGTCAATTAACCAGCGCGTGGCCGCCTATATAAATTACTTAATCCGGAAACACTATAAAAGCGACAAGAAATTCAGCGACTACTTTCTGGCCGCGGCAAGGCTTTATTTATCGCAAGCGGATTATGACAGCATTTTAGCCATGGCTAATCAAGAAATGAGGGCGGAGGAGAAACAAAATGAATGTGACTAATATTGAATGGTGTACCATGACATGGAACCCTGTAACTGGTTGTTTACATGGCTGCCCCTATTGTTATGCAGAAAAATATGCGAAGCGGTTTGGGGGGCGTCATGTTAAAGGGATTGAACCGATTGATTCTTTTGGGGGGCATAATGTATATGACTTTCGCGGGATACATGATATTAAAAACCGATTAAGGATAAAAACAAAAGACAATTCAAGCAACAATGAAAAACTAATAACAGCTTCTTTTCCTTTTGGGTTTTCTCCAACTTTCCATCGCTATCGTCTTAATGAGCCGTTATATAAAAAGAAACCACAAAATATATTTGTGGGTAGCATGTGCGATCTGTTCGGGGATTGGGTTCCCGATACATGGATTCAGTTGGTACTCGACGCTTGCAAAGCCGCGCCGCAACATCGGTATTTATTCTTGACGAAGAATCCCAAACGGTACAACTACATAAACTGTGATGGCCAAACTCTTGAGGGGTGTAAAAAATGCAAAGAATGTGACGGGGAAAAACACCGCATACTGACGATATACCGCGAAGATGACGAACCTTTCCCCGAATTATTTTTAGGCACATCGGTAACGAATAATGAAAGTCTGTTTAAGGCTTATGATACCAGCGCCGAATGGCTCTCGATTGAACCCCTGCTTGATGATATTGGTGACGGAAAAACATTGTGGGAAGACTGCCAGGGGCGGGCGCGTTGGTCATGGGTTGTCATTGGGGCAGAAAGCGGCAATAGCAAGAATAAAATAATCCCAAAAAGAGAATGGATTGGCAGCATCGTTGAACAGTGTCGATACTATGAAACCCCGGTTTATATGAAGGACAGCCTTGCTCCAATATGGGGTGAACCGCTAATAAGAGAATTTCCATGGGAAGGGGGGAATTTACAGTATGGCAACGCTTAAGAATAAGCCCAGGAAGCTACCTGTAGGTACTTCCATGAGGCTGGACGCTAAAAAACGTAATTCTACAGGGGAAAATAAAAAAACACGCTCCACAGGCCGTTTTATCGAGGTCAAAATCCGCATTCCAGCAGACGAATACGCCCGGGGGCTGCCGTATTTTGACGAACCGAAGTATCTGCCAAAGTTCATTTTGGATTCCTACCGGGAAAGGGTAAACCGCGCCGAAGCGAATAACAAAACCGCGCGCCTGCGGATACTTGCCGGCAACATGGATCTTCTCGAACCAATAATCAAAGAACTTAATGCCCAGGGCAGACTTAATTATTTGAAGGAACAAAGGAGCGACAAATGAGACAAATAACGGACCGCCAGGCGCAGATACTTTTGTTCATTGAAAACTTTATAGACAAAAACGATTATTCGCCATCGATAAGGGAGATTGCGGATCATTTCGAGATGTCGGCAAAGGGGGCGTATGACCATGTTTGGGCCCTTATAAGAAAGGAATACCTAATCCGCCAGTCGGGCAAGTCACGGACCATCAGGCCAAAGGCTAAAAATTAGTGGAGGGGAATATAATGGGAAGACCGGAACGGCATGATGTAGACTATTTCCCCTTTTTTGTCAAAAGCGGAAAAACCCTGGACTTTTTGGAACTCAAATATGGTCCGGAAGGGACGGGGTATTTTACAAACATATTACGTTTTCTTTCAACGACTCCAAACCATTACTACTGCATAAGGGAAGAAACTGAAAAAATGGTTTTTCTGTCAAGAATAAAAACGACGGATGAAAAGAAAACGATGGATATTATTGAGATCATGGTTAAAACGGGAAAGCTTGATAAAGACTTATGGGAAAAGCACAAAGTAATCGCAAGCGAAGCGTTTTTGAAATCGCTGGAGCCGGCTTATGAAAAGCGGAATAACAAGGTAATTACCATCGGCGAAATAAGGGCGATTTTTGAAAGGGGGGTTAAAAACCCAGTTTTCGGTGACGGAAACTCGGTAAAGGTAGACGGAAATCCCGCAGGAGATGATTCTGCTGTAGTTTACGGTGTCGATAAGCCCCAAAGTAAAGTAAAGAAAAGTAAAGTAAAGAAGAGTAAAGAAGAATCTAGCGGTTCTGACGAACCGCCCAATGGTAATCATAAAAAGCCCCCATTACGCGAACGTGATCCTGTTAATGACATGGAACGTGTTGAAAAGGCCTACCTTCAAAACTGGGATACGCTTTATTCCCATGGCAGGGTGCAAACTACAGAACCGGTAGTAACCTGGGGGCAGACCCGGAAACTGCTTAAAAATCATTTTAAGAAATTGAAACCGGAACAAATAATCCAAGCCCTTAACGCCGGCATGAATGACAACGATGTTATGAAGGGGGGATATTCCCTGAGTACGATGCTGACGGCATGGGTATTAAACAGGCTTATAAACGCCGTCCCCGCGGGATCATCCCAACGGGAAAAATTAACTTTGGAGTGAGGAAAAAATGAGCGATACAAACGAAAAAGAAATTATAACCGTACAATGCCCGAAACACGGGGAGTATTCCGGAGAGCCGATAATAATAAATCTTTCCGGAAGAAAGAAGGTAGTGGATCCGCCATGTCCCCAGTGCGGAAAAGAAATTGAAGCTGAGGAACAGCGGAAAAAAGAGGAACAGGAAAGGCAAAGGATAATTCATAGATTCCAATCTATGAACATTGACAAAAAGTATTATGAATCAACCTTTGATAATTTTGACGCATATAACGATGAATTAAGAGAACACTTAAAAACATGCCGTGCCTTTGCGGAAAACCCGGATGGGAAACTTGTCATGCTGGGCAAGAACGGGAACGGAAAAACCCATCTTGCCGTAAGCGTCCTAAAAAAAATGGGTGGGGTTATATATACGGCTTTCGAGATAGGTGTAAACCTGCGGCAAAGTTACAACGGCGAAACGAAAGAACATGAAGTTTTTGAGGAACTATGTACGGTCCCCATGCTGGTCATCGATGAGATTGAAAAAATAAAGGATACCGAATCAAAACAGAACTGGATGTCCCATGTAATCGGCAAACGATATAACAGGATGCTCCCTGTAATCTTAATCGCAAACTGTCACACGCAAAAAGACTGCACGGAAAAGAAAAAGCCGTGCCCGTACTGCCTTGAATATCACCTTGAAAGCGACATTATTTCCCGGATCATCGAGGACGGGATCATTATGAAATTCAACAGCAGCGATTATCGGAGAAAAATCAGGGAGGCTTTTTTTAATTCGTAATTTGCCGGAGTTTCCGGTAAAAATAATTTTTAAGGAGAGGGAAAATGAAAAACAAAGCAATCGATATGCACAACCTGCTTTTTGCCCAGCTTGAAAAGCTTGGCGACGATGATCTTGAGGGCGAAAAATTAACGCAGGAAATCAAGCGCGCTGACGCGATGAACAAACTGGCCAGCCAGTTAATTAACAACGGCAGGCTTGTACTGGACGCAATACGCATAAGCGAGGAATACCCGGATATTGATTTGCCGGAGCAGTTTGAAAAGCCCAAGTTATTACCGCCGGGGAGAATTGCCAAAAGATGAGGCCCATATATACCGCGAAACATTTGAAGTATCTCAAAAGTATTTATAAAGGGCGCCATATTCTGGAGACAACAAAGCTGTTTAATAAGCGGTTCCGGATGCGCGTCACCCCGGCAGCTTTGAAAACTTACGCGCAAAGATTCGGATTAAAAAGCGGTTATAAACCAGGTTCCGACTGGAATAAAAAATACTATGAGAAACATATCAGGTTTCTCAAAAAGAACGTGCCGGGCAGGCATTATTCGGAAACCGTAAAAATCTTTAACAAGCGTTTCGGATTTACAATTACTGCCAGACAATTGGCAAGCCTCTGCAAAAGGGTTGGCATACAAACCGGATTTACAGGATATTTTCCAAAAGGCCATGTTCCGCATAATAAAGGCATAAAGGGGGTGTACTATCCTGGATGCGAGAAAGGCTGGTTTAAGAAAGGGGATGTCCCCTGGGACTATATGCCGGTTGGTACTGAACGCGTAAACGCGGACGGATACGTTGATATTAAAATTACCGATACCGCCATGCCGGTACAAAGAAGATGGAAGGCAAAACACATTATTCTTTGGGAAAAAGAACACGGCAAAGTACCCAGGGGGCATTGCGTAATATTCCTTGACGGCAATAAAAAGAATATCACGCTTAATAACTTGATGATGGTATCAAGGCAGGTTCACGCCGTAATGTGCCATTTGAATTATTTTACAAAAGACAGGGAAAGAACAAGGGCAAACTGTACGCTGGCGCAGCTTAAAGTCGCAATAGGGGACCGTAAAAGAGAATCATTTAAGAGGGTTAAAAGGACGATGGTTTTTCTTGATAACAACGGAATGCGAATTCAGGTTGTAAAAATTGAAGGCAAGAAAAAGTGGGTTGCCATGAGGGAATCAAAATACGGATTACGGCTGTTAAAGGCCAAAATAAAACCAAGAAATTCCATAGCGGCCGCTAGGCGCGATTTATATGAATACGCATTAACCAGAAACTGGCAGAGGGTAGAAAAATGATTTTTATTAGTGAAAAACAAAGCGTTGCTTTGTAGAAATATTTAAGGGGGTATAGAAAATGGAATGGGGTGAAAAAAAAGAAATTTGGCGTTATACGAATGTTGAAAAGAAATTTGTGGTAGAGGTCCACAAATGGGAAAGATGTGAAAGAATCCATTGGAATAAATATCTGTATTTATATCCTGGACACCCTGAATTTGGAAAGTATCTTGCGGCAAAAAACGGACATTATCCTGAAACACCGTGGGAATGGAATCATGGATTAACCTATTACTTTGGAAGTTATGACCGTGACGGAAAATTAAAATTTCAAGAATTTGGTGATGATTATTCGCACGTTTGGGATGATCAAAATCCAGTTGACAGCGAAGGTACGCGGGTATTTGCGGATGCCGAACGGCTTATTAACAAATTAGAGGAGGAATAAAATGGCTTACAGTAACTGGGGCGCGTTTGTTTTCTGTAACGGAGAACGTAGGAAAGACAAAGAGGATGTGGGCGTGTTTGATACTGACGAGGCAAGCCTGCCGGCAGGCGGCCGGATTTTCGCCAACATCTTAAAAAACATGGAAAACCAAAACACCGATTTATCCGCCCGTTCGCATCATGCTGTTTTAGGCGATAAAGAAATACGGTTATGCGGTTATAAGAACTGGCCGGAATTGTGGCGTTTCCGTGATGGGAAGGCAGAGCAAATTGACATGGATCAATTTATTGCGATCCGAAAAAATGAATATGAGAATGATTATGAGGGCGAAATTGACGGATTCAAATTCAGCGCTGAACAGTACGAAGGCAACATGATTGATTTATGGCTAACAGAACCTGACGGCACAGAATGGAAAAGCACCTGCGGGATGAGCTACGGCGCGGGATACATGGATTAACGGGAGGGGAATTGTGATTGAAGTTTCAATTTACGAATTAGTACATTTAGGCCTTGCCTGCCTTACATTAGGTTTGGGCATTGGCTGTTTAGTGTGTGTGTTAACCACAAAGTAAAAGGAGAAAATAAAAATGTCAGATACGATTCCTGATAAGGAAATAAGCGAACAATCGCCTAAACCCTGCCCATATTGCCATTCAGTTAAAAACGAATTCGGCACTTGTAGTTGGCATTGTCTCACCTGCGAACACGCAGGAACGAATAAAGATTGCCTGAAAGGTTGTGATTACAAACGAATTGAGCCGAAACCAAAAAGAGTGATGATACCTGATGATGAATTTGATCGGTATCCCTTCAAACAGGCAAAGAGAAAAAAGGAAAAGCCGTTTTTATCTTGCACATGGTACCCGGATCAATGCGATGCGGCTGGCTGTGATTGCGGACAGGGGCCATGCCGGGATTATAAAGAGGATTGAATTATGGGCATAGTAACGCTTTATAAAAACACCCAAACAGCAGGGGAAAAAATCTATAAAGATTTATGGGGACTTTCCGAATACGAGCCGCAAACGCTTTTCGATACTGGCTTTACTTCCGAAAAGGCAGAATACATCATCCCAGACAGCTTCAAAATAAAAGAAAATTGTTTGGAAAAAGAAAATTATTCTTATGAGATATTTACAAATCCGGCCGGGAAGCCGGGCATAAGAATAATAAATGGCGGTATATTTTGCAACGAATTGAAAAAGCCAGGAGAGGAACAGAAAGTAGAACCAAAATCGGAGCGAAAGATCAGCGCTTGGGTTCCGCGGATGATTAACGGCGAATGGGAAATATATTGAAAGGGGAATATTATGTCTGATTTGTTTGAAAATACAATATACCTGAAATCTGCAGATAATAAATATCGATATGCCCTAGGGACCAAAGGAGAGAAAACACTTTATTGTATTGGAGTAAATCCCAGCACGGCAACGCCGGAACAATACGATCCTACAATAACGCGAGTAAGCCATACTGCAAAAAAAGCAGGATTTGATTCATTTGTAATGCTGAATATCTACCCGTTACGGGCTACAAACCCTGATGACCTGCCAAAAGTTCCTGACTGGAAAGAACATAATATAAATATGGACGCTATTCTTCATGTAATTAAAAACGGGTCTACTGTTTGGGCGGCGTGGGGAGACTTAATAAATAAAAGGCCGTGGCTTATTGAATGTCGCGACAGTGTTTTGAAGCTTATTAAAATGTATAGAAAAATTGACTGGGTAAAAATGGGAGAATTAACCAGAAGTAAAAATCCGCGGCATCCGCTTTATTTGAAGTACCAGCCTTTTTCAAAATTCAACATAGAAGGAGAGAAAAATGACAGTAAAAGTAATTAAAACCAACGGAGAAATCGAGGAGTATCCCAATGCTCATATTAGTTGGGAATGGGACGAGAGTGAGACAGGTACAGATAGCGGCTGGCGTGTACATGCGATGGATAAAAACTGTACAACTGTTTCCGCTTTTATTTATCCCAGGGACTGCCAGAAAATTGAAATCACCCATGATGAAAGCGACATGGTTTTCAAAAGACCGCCTGACGAAAATTGCATCAGTGGTAGCCGGTACAGGATTTTTTCAGAAATAGACAAGGATTGCAAACTGTATTTTGAAGCTTTCAGTTATAACAGGCTTAAAGAGAAAGTAAAAGCGTATTCAGAAGCTGAACTAAAAGCAGTACGCAAAGGTGCGATAGATAATGCTGTTGCGGAGGTGATTGTCATTGAATATCTGGATTGGAGGAAGGAAAATGAAAGTTCTAACAGTTAAAAACCCCTGGGCAGACTGGATCATATTCGGCTGTGAGGGATCATTCAAAACAACAGAGAATCGGACATGGGAAACATTTTACAGGGGACGCCTTTATATTCACGTTTCAAAACAACTTGAAGACAATCCGTATTTCTGGACTTACATTCGAACGGATGGAAAAGAGCGTCATGAATATTGGAAAAATCAATCCGGAAAGATAATCGGGTCGGTAGAACTTTATGGTATCGACAGGGAAATAAAAACGGAATGGGATGAGCCTGGGCTATTCCATTGGCGGATGAGAGATCCGCGGCCGCTAGATGTGGCAATAGAAACGCGCGGCGCGTTGGGGCTATGGAATTACGAGGTACGAAATGGCTGAGTTTAACTGTAAGCGCTGCGGCCAATGTTGCGGCCCGATATGGTTTACCAAAGCGGAATATAAGGCAGTTTGGCGCCTTGCCAAAAATATGGGTATAAGCCTGGTTAAAGGAACTATAGCAGAACAGAGATGTTATCTCCCCAGGAGTATGGCCAAGAAATTAAACAGGCCCAAGGAAGAGCTGGCGAAAATGATTGACAACTTTGAATTAAACTGCCCTTTCCTGGGAAAAGACAAGGAAGGCAAAACCCTCTGCCGGATCTATGACGTGCGGCCGGAAGTATGCCGGTTATTCGGAAGCCGGCCGGATTTGGACAATCGTTTTAGATGCCCTTATCAACCGAAAGGAGAATAATATGAGCATAACAGAATTAAAAAACATGGAAAAAATGATTTTTGCTTGCCAAAAATGTACCAAAGAGCATTGTTATAAAAAATGTACTAACTATTTGCCGCCTGAAGAACTATTGAGAGTGGTAGATTTGGCGATGATACAACTGATGGAGCAGGAAAATAAAAATGCAGGATAGTTTCTTATTTCCGATAGGCGGCGGCAACTGGTATCAGGTAAAAGACGGCAACCCCGCCGCGCTCGCGATATACCTGCGCCATTATTCGGCCCGAAGGTACGCCGATCAAAGAGATAGGAAGCTGTTTTGCGGGCCCGGAGAAAAGATGGTATTGCTTACATTGGACAATAAGGCGCTTTTTGTGTGGCGAAAGTTTATAGACGACAGCGGCCAGCAGGGGGTAAACTGCGCCGTATTCCGAAACGAAGGAAAACTTTTGTCATCATCGCTGATTAAAGAAGCGGTATCAATATGCCGCAGGCGATGGCCAAAAGATAGGCTGTATACATACATCAATCCGAAAAAGATAAAATCGACAAACCCGGGATATTGTTTTCAAAAGGCCGGCTGGACAAAATGCGGCAAGACGAAAGGCGGCTTGCTGATACTGGAATATACACATTGAAAAAGATACTATGATATAAAGGAGTGTAAAATATGACGGAAGTATTGGCCAAAGTTGAGATTGATTGCGAAGGCGATATTTGCGGCCGCTGTAAGTATCGTAAACAGTGGGTAACCGGTGAAGGCCCGTTCCAGCCAGGGTGCGACCTTTTTCATCTGCCGTTATATGAACCTGTGGGGGATAACCGCCGCCGTCTGCCCGAATGTATTGCCGGCGAAGCGAATGTAATTCTACTGAAATGAGTGAGGAAAGAAAAAATTTGTCCGAACGTTCGGACAAAATACTCATAATACCGTATAAGACCGCTAAATACTTATAATACTTTTCAATAAAATTTGACATTAAAATTATCCCTGCTGTATACTCATTGCCGAGGGAGAACTTAATGTACACTATTCTCAAAGGGCGCGTATTCGCACGCGCAAAAACCAGCTTCATTCAAAATCCATCGCGTTACTACTCCATGTCCGTCGCGGCGACATGGGCCGGGGTAGGTTCGCTCATGGTGGGCATCCAGATGGCGCAGAACTTCGGCGTTCTGCCCTTCCTAATCTGGGCCTTCGGGAACACAATGGCCTGCATTGTGTTCGGGTTACTGGCGCCGGTGATACCAAAGGTGCGCGAGGTTTTCCGCAGCCGCTTCATGCATTACGTCATCGGCCTGATGTGCGTGTTCCAGATATGGGTAAACCTTAACGGCATCCAATCCATTTTCAAGGACACCCTGCTCACCGGGCGTTTCGGCATGATTCTGGCCTACGCGGTCGCCGGCGTTTTTATCATCCTGTTGCTCAGGTACGGCATGATCCGGAACGTCCTCACCGACTACGCGAGCTGGATCAGCGTCTACATTGTCGCGCTGCTCCTGACGGTGTTCGCCATTATTTATTCCCAGGGCGATATGCGCGTTCTGTCCTGGGGGCTTGAGGCCGGGGCGATATCCAACGGCATACAAAAATGCGTTCTGCTGCTTCCGGGGCCGTTCCTCTATCCGTATTTTTTCGAGATACTGGACTACAACGACCAAAACAAGGACGGGACGAAAAAGGTAAACATACGGCGCGCCTTCATCGGCGGCGGGCTGCTGTTCGGCGCCTACCTGACGTTCACATTCCTACTGGCGTGGACAAACTTCAATCCCGTGCTGAACATTATCAAGGCCTTTTTGATAACGCTGGTAGCCGTTTCCACAATCTCGTCATTTTTGTACAGCATTTACATCACCTTCGGGCGCCGGCTGGGCCTGGCCGTCAACGCGGCCGCCATCGCCTTGTGGCAGCTCTTAATACCGATGGGGGTATTGGGCGTGTGGACGCTCATGGCGTCCATAAGGATTTACATTGTCATCGGCGGGGTTCTGTTCGCGGTAGGCTGGCATTTAATTGAACGGGGGAAAAAGCATGAGAAAAGAATATAAAGAGGTCAATATATCCCTGCTTAAAACCCCGGAAAAGAACACGCGCATACACCCAGAAAAACAAATTAACGAAATCCGGCGCTCCTTAAAAAAATGGGGGCAGTACAAGAACGCCGTCATCGATGAGAACTACCTCGTTTTGGCCGGGAACGGCTTGGTCGAGGCCATGCGGCTTGAAGGTTTTAAGAAGATCCGCGTAATCATAATGTACGACCTGACGGAAAACGAAAAGAAAAAGCTGATGATGGCGGACAATAAGACGGCCGGCCTGGGCGTTGACAACCTGGGGAACATCGAGGAGCTCATCATCGAGCTGGCCGGGGATTTCGACATACCCGGCTTTGACGATGACGTGCTTGCGTCCATTAACGCCGCGTCGGAAGAAATATCCGCGGCGCTTGACGATTACGGCAAAGCGACCGAAGGAAACCTTGCCGGCATTGACGCGAACGCGGACGTAAACAGCGAACAGGATGAGGGGCCCGGCGATGAAACCGACAATGAAACATTCGCCGGAAAAACCCTGCACACCTGCCCCCAGTGCGGCGCCGAAATATGGTTGTAAAACGGGAAGGAACGAGATCAGTCGTAGAAGCCGCCCGGAGACGGATTATTAACGCTTTTTCCAACGGAAAGAAAGTGTATGTGTCTTTTTCGGGCGGCAAAGATTCCCTGTGCCTTTTGGATTTAATCCTGACCCTCGCCCAGGAGGGCAGGATTGATCCAAAACAGATGATTGTCGAATTCATCGATGAAGAGGCGATTTTTGACTGTATCGAATTATCCGTCATGACATGGCGGAAAAAAGTGCTGCTCATGGGAGGGCAATTCAACTGGTTTTGTCTTGAGGTAAGGCATTTTTGCTGCTTCAATAATCTGGAAGAGGATGAATCGTTCATCTGCTGGGACAGCACGAAAAGAGACGTGTGGGTGCGGCGGCCCCCGAAATTTGCCATAATGCAGCACCCGCGGATGAAGAACCGGGTATATACCTACCAGGACTTTCTAACAAGGCATAATTCGGACGGCATAGTAATAACCGGCGTCCGCATGGCGGAATCGGTACAGCGTTCAAAGTATATGACAAATTCTTTCACGTCAAAGAAGGGGTTGGCCAGGGGGAACATGGTTTGGGCTATTTATGATTTCAAAGATACGGACGTATGGCGGTATTTGCACGAAAGGAAAATAACAATCCCGGACATCTACCTGTTCCTGTACCAGTCCGGAAGCACGTTACGAAGCCTGCGCGTCTCCCAATTCTTTTCAGTGGACACGGCAAAGTCCCTTGTGAAGATGAACGAATACTACCCGGATTTAATGGACCGCATAATCCGGAGAGAGCCGAACGCCTACCTTGCCGCCCTTTACTGGGACAGCGAAATGTTCCGGCATTCCTCGAAAAAGCGCAGGGAACTTGAAGAAAAAAAAGATTATAAGTCCGAAGTGTTCAGGATGTTGGAAAGCCCTCTCAAAAACTTCAAAACAAAAGGCGGCCTGATTAACGCGAGGAACATAAACCAGTTGCTTGTGAAGTACGGGCTTATCATAAATGACAAAACATACAAAAAAATCTACGACTGCCTTGTCGGAGGGGACCCGAAACAAAGAACCCTCCGGGCGATAATTACCGGCATCAATATGGACTATTCAAACGAACACGACAAAAAAGAAAGGAAACCTCATGGAAAATAAACTGATGGCGCCGTTGTCTACCCTGCAATGGGTAGAACGGGACATATTAAAACCGAATTCATACAACCCCAATAAAGTGTCAAGGGAAAACTTAAACCTTCTCACGCAATCCATACTTTCAAACGGCTGGACGCTCCCGATTGTGGTGCGGCCGGATATGACCATTATTGACGGATTTCACAGATGGACGGTTGCCGGCGAAGAACCCCTGAAAACGCAGCTTAAAAACAAAGTGCCCATCGTAATTGTAAAGCATAAAGACGAGGCCGGCGATATGTACGGGACGGTAACGCACAACCGAGCCCGCGGAACGCACCTTCTTGAGCCCATGAAAAACATCGTTAAAAAGCTGCTACAGCAGGGAAAGTCCATAAAGGAGATAGGCGTGGAACTGGGCATGAGACCGGAGGAGGTATACCGCCTGTCCGACATATCGAAGGAGCAGTTTCTACAGATGATGGCCAACAGGGCGCCGGGATATTCAAAAGAGCTTTACTTGCGGAAAGTCTAATTTTTTGATAACATAAATTAACATGATAGACAAAGATGCTCAGGGGGCGGCAGACCGCTTCATGGCCAAATTATTAAACGGCGGTTTTACAATGGAATATGAATTCCCAAAAGAATTGGACAGAAAATGTACCGAAGAGGAATTCCATGAGATGATGACAACCTTCAATGATGAAATACCCATAAACCAAATAACTTTTTTAGATTATCCAGGTTAAGATGTACTTTCGGAAAGTGTAGACAAAACAAATAACAGGTAGTATGATTTTCTCATGGGATACGATTGGGGATCAATAGCAAAAGCGTATGTTAAATGTTTTGATGAAATTAAAGACGCTTTTAATGTTGTTTTGAAGAATGTCATAAGGCCTATTTATGACTGTATGCTATTGGCGGCCTCTGCTGAAAACCCAAAGTGGTATTTTTATTATAAAAACGCAAAGAAAAAGCGTATTCGAGAGAAATACGAAACCTTATTGCAAAACAAGTTTTTTCAATTATTGGCCGAAAAAAACTGAAAAGGAGTAATTATGGGAACTGATAACCCTCTTCAATTAGTACAGCGTCATGAATTGGAAGCTTATAAATCCTACCTGCAGAGTATGGGGTTAAATGAGCAGGAGGTACAGGAAAGGACAAAATGTTATGTGGTTATGGAAATAGTCCCTGCCCATAAAAGTTAAAAAACGTAATACGCTTGCTATTCCATAAAATCAGTGTATAATCGCTTTACGAGGCAAGAAAAATATGGCTACTCCAAAAAAAGACCCGGCAGATTATCTGCCAAAGGGCAGACCGTCGAAATATGACGTTTCCATGTGCGAAACCGTCATAACCTGTATGTCAAAAGGCTACATCGTTGAAGAAGTGTGCGCCGAAATCGGCATTGCCAGGGACACCTTTTTTAACTGGACAAAAGACTACCCGGATTTTTCGGACGCTTATAAAAAAGGAAAATCGGCTTTTATCGCTTTTTGGGCAAGAGCCTACAAAAAGGTGATGATGGGCATACCTTTGAACCCTCCGAAAAAGCCGGCCCCGAAATCAAAAACAGGGCAGAAAAAAGGCGCGAACGAAAAGGACAAAGAAGAGGAAGCCGTCGAATTGGGCAAGGCGAACCCTTCCATGATGATTTTCTACATGAAGGCGCATTGCAACTGGAGGGAAACCGTCAACAATAACAATAAGCATGAATTTACCAACAGCATACCCGACACCGCAAAAGATCGGCTTGACAGGATTTTTGGCGACACAAAAAAGAAATCGGCAAAAATACAGCCGAAAATAGTCACGAAAAAAGGCACGTTAAAAAAGGGGAAGAATGAAGGATGAGGCAAGGGGTAGCTGGAAACAGCAGCTCTGCTCCGACGCTTTCCTGCAGATTGTCGCTGACGAACCCCATAAACTGGGATGGCTGATAGGCCGCGATAAATTAAACCCGATACACAGCGAATGGATCAAGTATTGCTGGGACAGTGACGAACCCCGGGCGTTACAGGCTTTCCGGGGCAGTTATAAAAGCACGTCCGTATTGCTCATCGGCTGTATCCGCTGGATGCTTTTTCATCCCGATGACCGTATAGGAATAATCCGCAAGAACGCCAGCGCAGCGAAGGAATATACAAACACCATCGCCACGGCCATGGAGCTGCCGGAGATAAAAGAATTATTCAGGTACGCGCATGGGGCATACCCTAAAATCGTCCGGCAGCGTGACGGCCGCTACCATTGGAATTTCAAAAAGACGCTTACTCCGGAAGGGAACATCACCCCGTTGGGAATTGACGGCGCGTTAACCGGCGCCCACTTTGACAAGGTGCTTACCGATGACATCATCACCGTCAAGGATAAATTAAGCCGCGCGGAGAGGGAACGCACCAAAGAAATGGTGCATGAAATAGCGACAAACATTATTGATCCCGGGAAGGGCAGCACATGGATCGGGACGCCCTGGCATCGAGAGGACGCATGGGGGGAGATTAACGCTTTTTGCGATGTTGCGAAATATGCCCAGAGCAGATTCAACGTATTCAAGATCGGCGGTAAAACGTACAGGATTTTAAGCAAGGAAGAGGCCACAAGAAAAAAAGAAACCACAACCCCGTTCCTCTACGCCATAAATTACGAATTGGAAATCGGAAAAGACGAATCCCTGCTGTTTTCGGATCCTATTTATTCAAAAGGCTGGGATTTTTCAAAGAGGGAAGCGATAGCCCATCTTGATACCGCTTTTGACGGCAGCCACTACAACGCCCTGACAATAATCGTTCCCTTGAGGGGAAGCGGTGATAGCACGGTTTACCAGGCCATAGGGTTCGCATACGCGGGGCACGTCAAGGACTGGTACAACCAGATTAAAAGTTATTGTAACCAGTACCGGGTAAAAACATTGTATGTTGAATCAAACGCCGATAAGGGGATGAGCGGAAAGGACTTGACGGCGATGGGTTTACGCGTTAAATCTTATAGTGAGTCCCAGAACAAACATCTCAAAATTAGTACGAACCTGTATAAGTTCTGGAATTACATTGAATGGGCGCCGGAGTCTGACGATGAGTATATGTTGCAGGTAACGGATTACAAAGAGGGGTCAACGCCTGATGACGCCCCGGACAGCGCGGCTTCATTATTGCGGGAAGCGTTTACGAAAGGCGGATCTGCGTCCAGGTCGAAGTATGAATGGTAGAGGGGATGCCATGTTAGAATATGCGAAAAAGTATGAGGAACAATTAAAACAATTATTTTATAACACCGCTTTTGATCCGTTTTACCAGTATGAACAATTTATGCCGTACCGCGAGACGCTTAAATTGCCTGATGACACATACAACGCAAACCATTTTGTATCATTACATGACAGCGAGATTTTAGGGATGATCGCGTATCAAATCAAGAGGGCGGAGAATAGCGTTTGGGGGTTACATATAATCCATTTCGGGGGCAAGCAATCAAAGCATAATTTCATTTTTGGCAATGATGTTTTAACCGCCATTAAAGATGTTTTTCAAAAATACGGATTTAATAAAATTAACTTTTGTGTCGCTATCGGAAACCCCATAGAAAAAACATACGACAGGCTGATAAAACGCTACAACGGCAGGATAGTCGGAATCAAAAAACAGGAAACAAGGTTAATTGACAATAAATTGTATGATGTTAAGGAATACGAAATCCTAGCGGACGAGTATTTTAATTCAGATATTTACAAGAGGGGAAAAAACCATGAGGGCTAATGTTTCGGCGGATTCGGTAGCGGCAAGAGTGCAGGCCGTTAAAGTTAGGCGGCAATTAAAAGCGGACGGCTGGCAGAACCTCGTTTCCGGTTTGGGCACGGCCGCGGATAAGCAGAGGCATACCAGGGCGCGGATGTCGGGAATAATGACCGATGAAGAGCTTGAGGATATCTTTGTCGATGACGGCCTGGGCACGAACATTGTCAAGGCGATACCCGATGACATGTTCCGGGAAGGATGGGAATACGATTTCCCCGATGATGACGAAATCGAATCAGAAGAGCTGACGGATGAGTATAATGCGGTCCTTGAAAATATAGACGCCATTTCAAAGATAACCGAGGCCTTTTATTGGGCGCGCCTGTACGGCGGGGCGGCTATCCTCATCGGGGCGCTGGACGGCAAGGATTTAAGCCTGCCGTTAAACCCCAAAAAAATAAGAAATATCGAATATCTGAAAGTTATCGACAGATCCGATATCGAGTTTTCAAAAATTAAGTTTCAGATTGATCCCACGCTGCCCCGGTACGGCCTGCCTGAATATTATTCAATAAAGTTTATCAGCAGTTTTGGCAGCGAAGAATCAAAGGACGTGCATTATTCCAGGGTGATTGAAATACACGGCGATCCGATACCTGACGGCGCCACACGGTACGGCAAGGAACAGCGGTACTGGGGCGTAAGCGTTTTGCAGAACGTAGAGGACAAACTGCGGAAAGTGGGCAGTTCAATAGCGAGCGTGAGTCACCTGTTAGACGAATTCAGCGTGGGCAAATACAAACTGAGCGACCTTGCGGACATCCTCAGCCAGCCCGATGGAAAAAGCCTGATGATGAAACGTGTCGAGGTTATGGACTTAACAAAAAGCGTTTTCCATTCCATGTATTTTGACAAGGAAGATGATTTCATCAGGGAGAACGTGAGCTTTGCCGGCGTTCCGGAAGTATTGCACGTCATATTCATGCTGGTGTCATCGTGTACGCAAATCCCCATAACGCGGCTGTTCGGCGTGTCCCCGGCCGGAATGAACTCTACCGGGGAATCAGACATGAGAAATTATTATGACAAGGTTCGGTCCAAACAGAGCAAGGAAGCGGCGCCGATTTTACTGCGCCTGGTGCGGATAATTTCAGAATGGAAAAACAAGCCCGAGCCTTACGTCATCTGGAAGCCGCTACAGCAGCTCTCCCCCAAAGAGCAGGCGGAAGTGGACAAACTGGAAGCGGACAAAGAGCAGGTAAAAGCCAGCACATACCAGGCCTATATCAACGCCGGAATTATGGAGCCGTATGAGGCGCGTTACCTTCAATTCGGCGACACCCTCGATAAGATACCCGTTCCGGAAGATTTAATACCGGAAGTGAAAACGCTGCCCGAGGTTAAAGAGCCGCAGGAAGGCCAGGAAGAAAATCCGGAAGGGGCTGATGACGAACCGTCAACCGAGGACCGCATAGCGGAACTTGAAGAAAAAGAGGAACTGTCCGAAGAGGAACAGGAAGAATTGGAAGAGCTGAAGAAAAAACAAAAAGAGGGGGAATAAATGTTTGAGAAATGCCCTTGCGGTTCAGGCAAATTATATTCAAAGTGTTGCAAGCCGTATATCAGCGGCAAAGAAATAGCGCCTACCCCGGAAGCCCTTATGCGAAGCCGCTACACCGCCTATGTGTTACACGAAATCGATTACATTGTTGACACCTGCTTTGGGGATAAGGAAACCATCGACCGAGACAGCATAAAAAAATGGAGCGAGACTTCAAAATGGACGGGGCTTGAGATAATTCTTTCTGAAATTATTAGCGAAGATGCCGGCCGGGTTGGATTCAAGGCCTTTTACGAACAGGGGCGGCTTAACAACGTCCATCATGAAATGGCTTATTTCAAAAAACATGAAGGCCGCTGGTTATATGACGGCGGCAAAATACTCCCCGTCCCTGCGACACGTTCTGAAACAAAACAGGGGCGCAACGAATACTGCCTGTGTGGAAGCGGCAAAAAATATAAACATTGTTGTGGAAGGTAGATTGAATATGGCGGAATTGATTTTAGAAAAGCGTAAACCTTTATTAAGGGGTTACGAGCCCCTTACATTCGGCATTGTGAAGTGGGGAAACTTAAACGAAATGGCATACGGGAATAAAAAAAACATTTCGTTCAGGGAACCTGTACCCGTCGATGTTGAAAAGCGCCCTTATAACAGAAAAGCGCCTTATAAGAAAAGGGGGCCGCTGTCGGAGGAAACAAGATTCAAAATCTCTCAAACTTTACTAGCCAAGAGGAATGAAAAAAACAATAAAGGAATTATTTAGAAAAGATGATATCTACTTCCGGACGTATAGGGCTTAAAGCCGCCCTGTTTGCCAGACGCGTAAAAATGGGAAGGGCCGCCAGAGGGAAGCCCCGGAAAAGAACGCGCTGGTTGTACCCCTGGGCTACCGAAAAGCATTACGCGAAAGCGATCCGCGCGTGGATCAAGCCCATGCAGGATTATGTCAATACTTATATTAAAAATAATTCCGAGGCGATTCTCCGCGGCGACTCCGCCGCCCTTATGAGACAGGATGAAATACCGGGCGGTTCATACCGCCGCATGGTGCGATCCCTTAACGGCTGGTATTCGACTTATTTGCCGCCGATTAAGGAAAGCGGAACGCGGGATGCTCCGCCGATAGTTTTTATGGGGCTGGGGAACATCGCTAATTCATTGGCCAATTTCAACAGCGAACAATGGAATAAGGCGGCCAAAGCGGAACTGGGCGTGGAGTTCCCGGTATATGAGAGCTGGTGGCCTGGAATGAAGGAAGCCTGGCAGGAAGAAAATTATATGCTCATCCAGGACGTAAGCAGGGATTACATAAAACAGGTAAACCGCGCCGCGGAAAAAGCGATCATCAACGGATTGTCTCCGGGGCAGCTTGCAAAGGCCATTCACAAAATAAATAAAAAAATAGAAGCCTCCCGGGTAAACCTCATCGCCAGGGATCAGATAGGAAAGCTTAACGGCCAGATTACACAGGCGCGCATGCAGGCGGTAGGCCTTGAAATGTACGAATGGTCAACGGTCGCGGATGAAAGGGTGCGCGATTCCCATGCGGATCTGGAAGGCGTGATCTGCCGATGGGACGATCCAACGGTTTATTCTGATGACGGCGGGAAAACATGGAAGCCGCGGCCGGCAGACTGGGCGCAGGAACACCCAGGGCAGGACATCCAATGCCGGTGTACCGCGCTGTCATACTGGGATGAGCTAATCGATGAGGTGGACCGGGAAATAGACGAAATGGAAGGGTACGTCGCCGGCGCCTCCGACGCCGAACCTTCCGGAAGCGACACGTCCGAAACGGAAGATCCGCCAGAACGCGGATTAAGGTCGCCGCTGATAGAAACGCAGTTAGGCATAACACAGGAAGACGCGAATGGCTGGATCTCGTCAAAACGAAACGCGAATATACACAACGATTACAAAACCCCCGGCTATAAAAACAATTGCCAGAGGAGCGTAGTCGCGTATGAGCTCCAAAGGCGCGGGTATACGGTTACCGCGATGCCGGCCCCGTTAAACAGGAAAAACGATCCGATAAAAAACGGTTATGAGTGTTTTGTCAGCCGCAGGATGGAAAGGGCGCCGGAAGGCAGGGATCAGCTTGTTTCAAGGCTTATGAGGTTCGGGGACGGGGCGCGGTTCGCCGTTTTCCAGAAATTCTCCGATGACAGCGGCGAATACGGCCATATCTATATAGCCGAAAGGATGAATAACGGCATAAAGTTTATTGACCCCCAAATTAACAGTTCGGGCCCCACAGTTGAAAGTTATTTGGACAGGATCCGCGTAAATGAAAAAGACGGCAAGATGGATTTGCATTTTTTCAGGATAGACGACGCCATCCTCAATCCCAAGGTAGATTTTACAAAAGTAGTCACCGCCTATGACGCAAAGAGGAAGGTTGACCGTATGGATTCTGCCGATATACTATATATGGACAATACGATGACCAAAGAAAAAGCCTATGAAACGCTGAAAAACAGCCATCTCGTCGCGTCATGGACAAATGCCCATACTAATGAAACATGGAGCTTCCAGATCGGCGATATTTACAGCGAAACGCCGGAATGCTATAGTTTTGTCGTGTATCCGCATTCGACCAAAGTGCCGCTGGATTTGGATTACGCGATTCAGTTTTTTGTCATGAAAGACAGCGGAATCGTTGTGCGTTCCGACAGCCCGATGACGCCGGAACAATTAAAAGAGGTAAACAAAGCCCAGTAGGGGCGCGAACATATCTTTTTCTAAATGGAGGTTTGGGAGGGTATGTATAATGGATTTTACGAAGGAACTCGTTGACGAGGTTGTTTTAGCGGCCCAGGATATCGATTACGGGAAAATCACCATTTCGATATCAGGGCAGGAAAACGCGAAGGTTGTGGACATTATCACGGAAAAGAGGGAACGGTACAGGGAAAGCATCCCTACCGTCCCGGGCGGCTTCCCAAGATTCCTAAAAGATAAAATTTGAAAAATAATACTTGACAGATCTATGACTATGGGTTTATAACCAGAGTAGACAATATATTTTGGCAGACCGAAAAGCGGAGCCAGCAGAAATTGGGCAAGGATTCTATCCTCCTTCAATCTCTGCTGGCTTTTTTTATTTTCCGGCCAATACGGAGTGACGAATGGCAGAGATGAAAAAGGTAAACCGAATTGACAGCGTTGATCCCGGCAAATGGATGACCACGCCGTTCAAGAAAACCGATGAAGGTTTTTTAATCGGTCGGGCGATTGTTACCAGCGTGGGCGTTTTTTCATACCTTAATGCTGATAACACGGTTACCCGGGAACTGCGTATCCCCGAAGAAGTGTTTTTAAGGGACTGCCTTGAATCGATGAAGCTCAAGCCCATAACAAACGATCACCCGAATGAAAAGGTCACTGCTGAAAACATTAAAGAATATCAAGTGGGCAGCCTGGGGAACAATCCGTCCAGTTACATTGACGGATGGGGTTCGACACACAGCTCCGAAATTGAAGGCCGCGGCTATGACGGTTCGGACGGTTTCCATGTCGCAATCGACATGACAATCACTGACGCTGCGGCCATAGCGGATATTGAATCGGGGAAAAGAGCCCTCTCCATGGGCTACACCTGCGATTATGAGCCGGCAGAGGCCGGCGCGACTTGGTGCGGTATCGCCTATGACGGCATCCAAAGGAACATTCGTTACAACCACTGCGCAATAGTGGACAGAGCGAGGGCCGGGGACGCTGCAAGGATTCGCATGGACGGCGCGGACGATGCTGTCCAGATATATACGGGCGCAAGCCCAAAAACCAACCCGGAGGATCAGACTATGGGAATGAAGAAGATCAAACTGGACGGCGTTGAATACGAAGGCGAGGAAAGACTCGTTGTTGCGTATCAGGAGCAAAAGAACCGCGCCGACAAAGCCGAAACGGATCTCACGCAGTTGAAAACCGATCATTCAAAGGCGGTTTCTACCCTTGAGGGGGAAAGGGACGCCATGAAAGATCGCGCGGACAAAGCGGAGAAAGAACTCAAGGAAGCGAAGGACGCGGCCGCTGATCCCAAAAAGATCAAAGAAGCGGTCAACGCCAAGCTGATGTTGATTGACGCCGCCGGCAGGGCGGGCGTCGAGGTCAAAGAGGACATGGCCGACATCGACATTAAGAAAGCGGTTATCGCGGCGGTTTATCCGAACGTAAAACTTGACGGCAAGGATGAAGTCTACATCGCCGCCCGGTTCGACGCCGCTGTTGAGGACCTGGATTCCCTGGCGGACGGAGAGAGCCGCGAGGTGCTGGCCGGCGCGGGAAGCGGTTTGCCCGCGGTAGAGAAAGCGGATCGCAACGATTCGTCTTCCTCACGGCAGAAGATGATTGACCGCATGCTTGCCCAGAGCCGGGGCGAGAAAACGGAGGCGAAATAGTTATGAACATATACGATAACATTGACGGCGCCCTTCCCGGATTGAAGTACGGTATTCATGACGAAACCGAATCCCTGGCTGCCGGCGAAAACATTTATCCCGGCGATCCCGTGTTCGGCATGGTCGGCGATGAGAAAGTCGGTTACCGCGCCCGCCTGAGCGCGGTCATACTTACCGCCTCCGCGGCGCTGGTTACGGGTAACGTCATCGCGGTTACCGTCAACGGAATCACAATCAGCGGAATTACTTTTGAGGACACGTCGGAAAACACAATCAGAAAAATTGTCAATGAAATTGACAGGAGCGTCGAAATACGCGCCCTGGGCATTGACGCGTTTTTCCTCGAAGGTTCCCCTCTCGCTTTTGTCCTGCAGGGACCCGGCGTCAGTATTACGGCCTCCGTGGTTGTAACTGGCGGCGCCACACGGCCCACTTTCTCCTCATCCGCATACAGCGCGATGAGGTTTATGGGCGTTGCCAGGTTCGCGCAGTTGGGGTACGCGGAAAAAGTCGGATATTATCCGCATGGCGTATCCGTAAGCGTTATGGCAAGGGGAAAAATCTTTGTCCCGGTCGCAGACGCGGCAAACCCCGATGACAAGAAGCCGGCATATGTCATTATGTCCGGAGATGACGCCGGGAAGTTTACGGACGTTGCCGCGGGCAACTTTGATTGCGGCTGCTTCTTCAGAAGCGACCGTATCAGCGGAAATCTGGCCCTGATTGAAGTCAGGGGCATGAAATAAGGAGTAAAAAATGGCAATCACCAAAATTCACCAAAGCGGTAAAGACCCCATGCGGTTAGACAAAGGGGAATCCATTTTCTTTGCCAGAGAGGTAGAGCACATAAAGTCAAAGACTTATGACGCCAAACCTAAAGAGCTGAAAGCCTTGCTGTACATCCCGATAAATACGGACGCCGGCCCCGGCGCGCGCGTCATAACCTATCGGCGCTTTACAGGCGTGGGCTTTGCGAAAATCATTTCCGATTACGCGCATGATTTCCCCCGTGTGGACGTCTACGGCGTTGAGGAATCGGTCAACGTCCACAGCGTTGGTACGAGCTACGGCTACAACATCATGGAAATCCGTACCGCCGCGATGGTTCCCGGATCAAACCTTGATTCGCGCCGTGCCGCTACCGCAAGGCGCGCCAATGACGAGAAGGTGAACGACATCGCTTTCCGCGGCGATCCCGAACACAAGGTCCCCGGGCTTTTGAAATATCCCGGCATAACCGAGACGACACTGCCGGCAGACGGCGTTGGCGGTTCTACCAGGTTCAGGGATAAGACCGAGGATCAGGTTCTGCGGGATTTCAATATCCTCACAGACGCCGTTATGATCCCCACATTCGGCCGCGAGGTCCCGGACACCATATTCCTGCCCATGCAGGCGTACAACTTCCTGGCCAACAAGCGCCTGGGCGACAATGAAACCACGCTGCTCCAGTACATCTTGAAAAACAACCCGACAATCAAACGGATCGAGTGGCTGACGGAACTGTCGGGAATCGGCGAAGGGAAAACGGACCGCGTAATGGTCGGCAAGTTCACCGAGGAACAATTGACGCTGGAATTGCCGCAGCCCTTTGAGCAGTTTGATCCCGTTCAGGAAGGGATGGAGTTTTCTATTCCCTGCCACAGCCGCACTGCCGGCGTCATCGTGTATTATCCGATGACCATCGCGTATGCGGACGGGGTATAAAACCGACCCAAGCCCCCTCTGTATGGAGGGGGTAACTCTTTTTGTAGGATGGATGCAAAAATGCTTTTAAGGTACAAACCAAAACACGAGCACATTAAATGTGTTCCCCTTATTCCGACCACGCCGGAAACAAAGAAGCTCAAGATCGACCGCCCCCAGGTACAGTTGCTGCCGGGCGTAAACGAGGTTACGGATAACGAATGGGAAGTTATGAAGCTTCACCTTTCGCGTGAAATCAAAAACGGCGACATATCCGTTATCGAGAAAGAAGTCGCAAAGAGTAAAACCAACCCCAGCGGCGGAAAAGCGCATAACCTGAAAAATATGCCGGCGAAGGACGCCATCATTCTGGTAGGCGAATGCGTCAACCCCGATACGCTTGCCAAATGGCACAAGGAAGAAACCCGGGACGAAATCCGCCTGGCCATTGTGGAAAAAATGAAGGAACTCAAGATTGATATTCCGAAGTTTATTCCCGGCCTTGCAGGTGACGATGACGAAAACTCCGAATCGGGGGACGGCGGGAAAAACCTTGACGACATGACGGTCGAAGAGCTGAAAACTTATGCCGCCGAAAAGAACATCACCGTTTCGGGCAACAAGGCGGAAATCATCGCCGCCATTAAAGCAGCCGAGGCGAAGTAACCATGTCTATGAGTCCCGAGCAAATAATCAAAACCATCTGCCCGGAGTTATCCGGCAGTCCATCCCTGCAGGTTTACCTCGGAATGGCGGTAGAGATTACGAGCCGGGACTTTTTTGGCGTTGTATATAACCAGGCACTCGCTTACACGGCGGCGCATTTATTCACCCTGTTTGAAGGGGGCAGTTCCGGCACCGTTGATTCATTACAGCAACTGGGAGGGGGCGCCCCGATAACCTCGATGTCGGAGGGCGGTATATCAGTTTCATTCGCGCAAAGCGCGGCACACGAAACCGATTTGGCAAATACGAAGTACGGAAAAATGCTCATGACGCTGAAAAAAGGCAGGCCGAAAATGGGCGTAAATCGATTTGGAGGATTGATATGAAATATTCGACAAAGGTAAGCCAGGCGCAAACCGTTGGCGGCGTGAAAATAAATCCGAAGGGCGGCGAATTATCGCCTGAGGATGTAAAAAAGATCACCGCCGATCCCTGGGGCAAGGAACTCATCGCGAAGAAAGCGCTGGTAATCGAAGGGGAAGCCCCGAAGAAATGAGCAAAGGCGTAAAGGACACCGATTTCGGGATGGATTCCATCCGGAAAGAAATAGAGGCCTTCAAACACATGGGCGTGAAAGCCGGGATAGTTGAAGGTTCCGGAAATGTTGACGGTGTTTCTATCGCCGATTACGCGGCCTGGAACGAGTTCGGGGTTCCGGGCAAAAAAAAGAAATGGCGGATACCGCCGCGGCCTTTTATCCGCGGCTGGGTTGAAAACCACGGGGAGGAGATAAAGCAGACCATTGACAAACTTTATGATCTGGTAGCGGGGGGCAGGTTAACTGCAAGTACCGCGATTAAAAGGCTTGGGCAGTTTGCCCAGGACGGAATTAAGAGGTACATCATATCGGGCGCGTTTACACCTAACTCCGAATCTACCGTAAAGCAGAAAGGAAGCAGCCGGCCGCTTATCGACACCGGAACAATGCGGAACAGCGTCAGGTACGAAGTGATAAAGAAATGAGCGTGTTTAGAACGATGGACTTGGTCCAGAAAACCCGCGAACCGGGCGTTTACGTTAAGGGGCAATGGAAGGAAGGGGCGGCGAAGGATATCCCGTTCAAGGGTACGGCGCAGCCGGCGTCGGGCAAGGTTATGGAACTGCTTCCGGAAGGGAAGCGCAACAGCGAAACTATCACCGTATTTGCCCCCGCCAATTTGAAGTTTATCCCGGCAGAGCCGGAACTACAGCAAAGCGGCGACATCATTGTTTGGGAAGGCAGAAATTACGAGGTCCTGATTGTCAGGCCATGGAAATGCGGCATTATCCCTCATTGGGAATTGGTCGCGGTAAGGGCAAAGGAAGGGAAAACGTGATCGATGAACGGCAGTATTTGAAAGATTCGTTGTATGACTGGGCTGCTGCCGTTGTGGCTGAAACTGGAAGGAATGACCCGGTTGTATGGCGGAACGAGAACGGGCCAAGGCCGGTGCCGCCTTTCATTTCGATTGAGTTTACCGGAAGCCAGACGCCGGGTATGCCCGATTACGGATCAGTAGAGACGAAAGGGCAGGAAGATGACGGAGTGCAGGAAATCCGCCAGTTTGTGCGCAAGGCCATGACCATGTACGGCTATGGCGAAGGCGCTATTGATTTATTGGAAACAATTAAGGCGTCCGTATACAAAGATAAATACGCCGCCATGTTGTATAAAGCGGGGTTGGTAATTCCGCAGGTGCTGGACGTTATGGAAACGCCGGCGCCTAAAAGCAACGAGATTGAAAACAGCGCTTTTTTTGATTTCGTTGTTACGTTCATTAGGGTTGTGACGGATGTTCCTGGATGGATCGGCGGCATAAGGATGTCGAGCGAAACACCCATTGGGGACATTGATATAACAATGCCAAAGACGGAGGAAGTAAATGGCTGACTTTTTAAGCAAGATCGTAAATGTGACGATCACACGGCAGACAACCGTGCCATCGATGAAAAGTTTTTCGGAACATCTCATCGTTGACGCGTTTGATCCTACCGGCATTACTCCGGTGTTTAACGCAGACAACCGGATTCGGGTTTTCGGCAGTCCAGAGGAAGTTTTGGGGGCGGGATTTACCTCCGATTCGTTTGTCTACAGGGCTGTTATGAAACAATTTTCACAATCCCCCCACATCGGGCGCGCATGGGTCGGCATTAAGCTTGCCTCTGACGCTTCATGGGCGGACGCGCTTACCGCTATCAAAATAAAAAACGACGTTTTCTATGCGGTCAGCACGAGCGCGAGGGAGATGATCGACCAGCAGCAGGTCGCGCAATGGGTACAGGGGAATAAAAAACTTTGTATCTTGGGCACGGGCGATCCTACCGTTGTCAAAGAGGAGACAGGCGACATTGCGGCATGGGCGAAACTTAACAACCTTGACCGCGTTGTTACGTTCTATCATCCCGACTGCGGCCTTGATGAAGTAGGCAAAGTCAAGCAGATCGATCCGATCCCGGAAGCCGCCTACTTTGGTAAAATGCTCACCAAACACCCGGGCAGCGCGTCATGGAAATTCAAAAACTTCCAGGCCGTCCCCACTTATGACTTGACCGAAGGGGAGTTCACTACCTCGCAAAACAAAAACGCTTCCGTATACCTCAGTGTCGCCGACGTGCCGATGACGTTTGAGGGCAAAACCGCCGCGGGTGAATTCATCGATGTGATACACGGCTGCGACTGGCTGGAAGCCCGTATACAGAATTTGATTTTTGTCAAACTGGTACAACTGGACAAAGTTCCGTTCACGAATGCCGGCATACAGATTATTGTCGGGCAGCTCCGCCAGGCCCTGGATGAAGGCGTAAGGCGCGAAATACTCGCGGACTTTGATATAACATTTCCGGATGCCGCCGATGTCCCCATCACCGAGAAGGGGAAACGGCTTCTCCCGGATATCAATTTTACTGCCACACTTTCCGGCGCTATTCATGCGACCGTAGTAAACGGCGTGGTAAAGCTGTAGTAGGGAGGATATAAACTATGCCAGCAAGTCCATTGGTCGGAACTTATAATCCGAAAGAAGTCGTAGTCAATTTTGGCGGTAACATCATGGGCGGTTACGCTGCCGGCACTTTTGTCGAAATCGCCCCGAATGACGCTGACGGTTACAAAAAAACCGTAGGAGCTGACGGCGAAGTAATCCGTTCGACGAGCGCGGACAATACGAGCCAGGTTACCCTTACGGTTCTGCAGTCCAGCTTGTCAAACCAGGTTCTCTCCACAATCAGGAACACCGACAAACTCACGGGCAGGGCGATGATGCCTTTAACAATCACCGACCTTAACGGCGGTACAATCGCGTTCTGGCCCCAGGCGTGGATACGCGGAGATCCGACATGGGGCTATGGCCAGGAGAACACCGACAGGGTCTGGACGTTTGACACCGGACAGATCAGCACCGAAAACAAGGGCGGCGTTTTAATGTAGCGGTTAACGGGGGAGAAATCCCCCGTTAAAATTATTTTATATCGTGGAGGATGGGACCATGAATAAGCAGAAAGAAAAAACTATTGACGGCGTGAAATTCGTCGCTACGGCATTTCCGGCCGTTGAAGCGTTCAGGCTCAAGGCGTACCTGATGAAAAAATTCGGGCCGACAATAGGGCAAATCATAGGGACGATTGAAGGCGTCCCTCCGATAAGCGGAAAAATCGGGGATATCAAAGATAAAATAGGAGACATTAAACTTGACGGCGATAAAATGGCAAATGCCATTGAAACCCTCATGGAGCAGCTTAGCGAAGACGAATTTATAGCGTTTCTTCAAAGAATGCTCCGCAATGTCGTAGCCCACAAAGACAAGAAGCAGTTTGCGTTTGCTGATGAACATTTTGAAACGACAATGGATATTGTTTTCAACCAGCATATTTTCTCCGTATATCCCGTTTTGCTCTTGGTTCTGGAGGCAAACTACCCTGATTTTTTCGGAAAGATTTCCGGTATTGGGAAGAAAATACTGGAAACAGCAACCTCAGAGAAGGGAGAGAAAGGGTCAGAAAGCGGATCAACAGCATCGGAGACGTCGGAAGATTAGCGCCTGAAATAGAAGATGAAGGCCCGATTTGGCGTATCTGGAAACTTACAGGAACACCGTTAAATGAGATTCGTAATGAATGGACGTATGCGGATGTCATGGAAGCTAACGCCGTTTTGGATATGTACGACGCCGTTGACGTTGCAAAAAACAATATCGATGAAAAGGAACTGGAAAGGCTTAATAAGCCCGGGGGAAAATAGTGGTTGTCAGAGAGCTTGTAACATTATTAGGATTTGAACTCAAAGACGCGCCGCTAAAGCAATACGACAAACAGATCGATTCCACAAAACAGAAAAGCAACGGCCTGGCGACCGCGGCCCGCGGAGTAAGCACCGCATGGAAGATCGCCGCGGCCGCCGTTGCCGTTGGCGTTGGCTGGATCAGCAAGAACATAATCGAGGCGACTGTGGAGATGGAAAAGTACCGGACGCAGATACAGGCGTTCACGGGAAACGCCACTGACGCCGCGGCCGCCCTTGAAGATCTCCGGGACAAAACTTCTGACGCCCTGTTCGGAACGGGGACGCTTGTCAACGCGTACAAACAGCTCCGTACCGTAGGCATGGGGGCGCAGGATACTTCCAGAATGATAGACGTCCTGGGGGACGTTGCGAACGGGTCCGCTGAAAACTTTAGCGCGTTAAGCGGCATCCTGACCAATGTGGCCACGACTGGAAAAGTAAACGAAAGGACGTTAAAGCAGCTTACCAATGCCGGGTTCGGCCTTAATGACATGGCGCAGGGGCTGGGCATCTCCGTAGGGCAGCTTAATAAAGACATCGCCGCGGGTAAAATAGGGTTTAATGATTTGACTAAGGCGATGGCCGGCGCCACAAAGGAAGGCGGCCGCTTCTACATGAACGCCGCCAACCAGGCAATGACGCTTGGCGGTTCGCTGAAAATTATTAAAAGCCTTATAAGCGGTATAGGTGAAGCCATAGGAAAGACGGTAGCCCCCGCGCTTGCGAACTTAATAAGTTACGTCACTGATTTAATAAAACTTGGCAAAACGGGGCTGGTAGATTTCGGTGCGAAGGCCTTTAATTACCTCATTCATGTCATCGCCCAGGTAATCATATTCTTTGAAGTCCTTAATATGAGGATGAACAAATACGGCGGTTCTTTTACGGCGCTCAAAGGCATTTTTCAGGACGTGTTCGGGTTTTTCAAAAGCGTCATACAAAGCGCGTGGCCTTTCCTGATGAATTTGGCGCAGCTTATTCTTGTGGCGTTCAAGCCGTTACGTGCGTTTGTACAGCCGGTTCTTGAAGCGTTAAAACCCATTATTCAAAAAGTGTTCGGCTTTTTGTCCAGAATGATTGAACGCTTAATCCCCATTGTGGACGGGCTTACGCCGTTATTCGGAAAACTGGGGCAGTTTGTCGGAAAACTTATAGGGCCGATACTGGGCGTTGCCGCGGCGATTAAGGGCGTCAATACCGCTATAGCCATCGGGAAAGGGGCTGTCGCCATTGGGAAGGGGGCTATAGCAGGCGTAAAGGCTTTGCAAACCGCCTACGGGCTGCTTACCGGAACTATGTCCGTAATGAGAGCGGCTGCGGAGGGAAACCGTCTAGCTTTATTCATGCTTGATGCCCAGATGAAGATAAATAAAATAACAACCCTTGCCCATGCCGCGGCGACTAAAGTGGCATCGGCCGCCACTGCCGCCTGGGACTGGATCAAGATGACTGCCGGCATAATAAAAAATACGGCCGTCTTGGTCGCCAACAAAATCGCCATAATTGCCGTGTCCGTTGCGCAAAAAATAGCAACATTGGCAACGCAAATTTGGACGGCAATCCAATGGCTCTTAAATGCCGCAATGACAGCCAATCCCATTGGAATAATAATTATGGCAATCGCCGCTTTGATTGCAATTATTATTTTACTGGTAAAAAATTGGGACAAAGTAAAGGAGGTAGCCGGAAAGGTATGGGACTGGATAACTGAAAAGATTAGTGCTGCCGTAGATTTTATTAAAAATATCTTTGGCAAAATCGGAGAATTTTTTTCCGGTGTTTGGGACGGTGTAAAAAACGTAGCCGGTAAGGCATGGGACGGGATAAAAAATACAGCAAGCAAGGCGTGGGAGGGCATTAAAAGCGGAGCAACGAAAGCCGGAGGGTTCTTAAAAAATAACTGGAAATCTATCGCGCTTGGCATGGTAAACCCTTGGGCCGGGGGTCTTAAATATATGTATGACCACAACGAGAAGTTCCGTAACGCCGTAGACAAGACATGGGGCAAAATTAAAGACATTGCCGGCAAGGTTTGGGACAAAATGCCTGACGGCGTAAAAAACGTATTTATAAAAATAAAAAATATCATAACCGCCGTAATAGACGAGATAAAAGTTATTATAAATGGCATTAAAGAATTCTTTGTCGGTTTGTGGGGGGCATTGAAGCAGGGGCCGGCAGCGACATTTACATACCTTAAAACGTCATTCAAGAAACTGGTTACATACATAATTGACTTGTGGAAAAGATTACTTGCTCCCGTTAAAAAGGTATTCCAAGGCATCGCGCAAGCGGCAAGTACGGCCTGGAATGGCATCGTTAACGGCGTGAGGTCGGTTGTAGACCGAATAAAGGAAATATGGCAGACCATAACGGGATTTTTTTCCAGCTTATGGGAAGGCATAAAAAATATCGCTGAGAACGTCTGGAACGGCATTAAGACCGCGGCTTTTTCAGTAGTGGACGGAATTAAAAACCTCTGGCAAGGTTTCCTGTCATTCTTTAGGGGATTATGGGAAGCCATGAAAGCGGGGCCGTCCGAAACTATAGATTATATCAAAAACGCTTTCCTTAATTTGTTTGAAAATATAAAAGAAAAGTTTTTTGGATTTATCAACATCATAAAAGACGGATGGGATAAGGTCAAAGGGTTTTTCAGCGGCATTGGCCAGGGAGTGACCGATCTTGTCACGGGCGGCAACGGCAGGAATAACAACGCCGGCGCCGGAAGAAATAACCCGTCCGGAACTATAACGACTAGCGCTATGGAATCGGCCGCGGCAAGAAACGTATACAACAATAACGGCGGCAATTCATCGCAGACAATTAACGCGAGCTCCAATATAAACGTCACTGTTCCCCCGGGCACAACCCAGGAACAGGCGCGCGCAATATCGCAACAGGTAGACAGGGCCGTCCAGGACAGTTTGGCCAGCGCCATCGGCGGCGCCAGAGGCACTATACCGTCTCCGGAAGTGAGGAGGAAATAATGCCTGAAATCACTTTCAACTATCCTATAGCGCCGAAAAGCATCGGCGGTTTTGTAATAGACGCTTTCATCAGGGAAGCGTACAGCTTCAAAAACTCCGTAACCGATATCCCCATCGAGGAAGGGAGCAACATATCCGACCATGTTATAGAAGAGCCGCTGGAAATACAAATCACCGGGTTCATAGGCAAGACGGAGTTTACCGTATGGGAAGGGCCGCTGCCGGAAACGCAGGCGGATATCGAAGTGCCGGATCCCAAAGCGCGGATAAGGGACGCTCATTTTGAATTACTGCGGCTGAAATCCGCAAAGCAGCCCGTTGATGTTGTTACCGGGCTGGACACATACCCGAACATGGTAATTATTTCCTATGACATTGACAGAAGCGCGGAGACAGGGGCGGATCTTCCCTTTGAAATGTCATTGAAACAAATCAAAATCGTCAAAAGCGAAACGACCACGGTTAACGCTTCCAGGCCGTCAGGGGATCAGACTGCCGGCGAAGGGAACATGGGCGTCGCCGGAACGAACCAGCCGAACCAGCAGAGCAACCGCATGAAAGAAGAATGGAGGCAGTCCGTTCAAATGGGGTTGGCAACGCCGGCAGAATACCAGCAGAAATGGGGAGTGCCGTATCCGCAATGAAAACAATACAGAGCCGGGAAATACCTATTTTCTCCGATAACAGATCGCGCTGGGAGGTCCGTGTTGACCTTTCAGGGCGGCGTTATTCCCTGCGCGTTTCTTATAACACCCGTCAGGAAGCATGGATGCTGGCCATAAGCGATACAACGGGGAACCTTTTATTGGGCGGTTTAAGGCTTATCCCGAACGTGAGGATGCTGAATAAATACCGCGCTTCATCGCCTGGGCTTCCGCCAGGGGAACTGGTACTTATTGACACCGAGGGGCGGCCGGAAACCGCGGTCGTTACGAGAAACAACCTCAGCAGCAGATATGCCTTGACGTATATGGAATTTGTGGAGGTGTAGCGTGGCGTTTTTAAGAAACATTGAAATAATTGTGGGGCCCAAAGGCGGCGAAGGCTTCAAGATAACGGAACTCAAAATCGCTTTTAATATCGAAAAGACAAAAAGCTCCGAACCGAATAAAAGCAAAATCCAGATATACAATATGTCGCTTGAAAACTCAAACAAAGTAACGGTTGCCGGAAACCATATAACGCTGAAAGCCGGATATAAAGATGAAAACACGTCCGCTATTTTCTTTGGTGACGTGCTGAAAGGGCACAGATACCGGGACGGCAACGATTATTGTACCGAACTGGAAGTGTTTGACGGAAGGGCCGCGGTGATGTCGGGGCAGGTTTCGATATCATACGCCAAAGATACGGACGCCACAACCATAGTCCAGGCTTATCTTGACGCCATCGGTTTGCCGTTCAAAGGCCAGGAGAACGTCCCTTCAGGGGAAACGTATCCGCACGGTTACTGCTACATCGGCATGGCCGGGGACGGATTGCGGAATGTCCTTAACAGGTTCGGGCTTACATATACCATACAGAACGAAATGCTCTACATCATAAAGCCAGGCGAAGCCGCGGACAATACCGGATTAAAGCTAACTCCGGAGACGGGTTTAATTACAACGCCGCAGCCGGTATCAGATAAGACGGGCGAAGGTGACGAGAAAACGGAAGCGACCAACAGATGGAAGTTTTCAACTATGTTGTTTCCGGAACTGCTTCCCGGCGCCGCCTGCAAAGTGGAATCCGTTACGTTAAACAGCGAGGTTATTATCGATAAGGCGGTTTATTCCGGGGACAATTGGGCCGGTGATTTTCAAATCAGCATTGAAGCGGAGGTCGCTTAATGGATGATCTGAAACAACTGCTCCGCGAAAGTTTTGAATACTCGATGACCGATGTTCATACTTGTTTTCCGGGTGTAGTGGAGAAATACGATGCTAAAACAAGGCGCGCGGATATACAGCCGTCATTGAAACGCCGCCTGCCGGACGGTTCGTTTGCCGATTTTCCCATAATACCTGATATCCCCGTCCAGTTTTTAGGTACAAAAAAATTTACAATCCATATTTCCCTTGAGAAAGGCGATGAAGTTTCGGTACACGTCATAGAAAGAAGCACTGATATTTGGCGTGACAACGGCGGCAGCGGTATCGAGGACGAAGATCCGCGGCGTTTTAATTTACAGGATTGTTATGCCGTCCCTGGATTACAGCCGCAGGAATCCATCCCGGCGACAGAAACAGGTTTACAGATAATCCATAAAGATAAGCCGGACGGGGAACTCATATCTCAAGTCTTAATGACAGATGACAAGATAGAAACGGTTTATAAGAAAAAAGCAAAGGTAATAATGGAAGATGACCATGTTACTGCGAAAACAGATAAATGTTCAATCGAAATGACCGCTGATGTTCTCACCGCTAAAAACAGTAAGACGACAATAAAACTGAATGGCGCGAAGGCGTCGCTGAACAATGGCGGCAAAAGCCTGTATACGATTTGGCACACGTTGCTTGATACGCTAAAGACAACGCAGCCAACCACATTTGGAAGCCCGGCAACGCATAACTGGAATCCGGCAATATCAACGGCCATCGGCTTGGCGGACGCGGATTTAACCGCGCTATTGGAGGCGTGATGGCTTTAGTAGTTTTAACCTTACAGGCTGATTTACTGGCTACGTTCCTGGCCATGAACTCTATCGAGGAAGGCGGCGATGAGTACCAGGCCAAGAAAATGGCGCTGTCTATAAAAACTTATATCCTTGCCGGAAAAACGGCCACAATAGACGCCGGCGCCGCCCCTGCCGGCGCATACGCTGGCGACAGCGAAGGGACTATGACAATAGACGCGGGGCAGCTTGAAAAAGACCTGTTGAAAACTTTTAACGCAAAATATGGGGATGATGATTTAGCGGATCACATGGCAACCGATATTGACAACGCTTGTAAGGCTGACGATACGGTACAGGCGACATCGAAAGGAAAAGTAACTACCCCTGCAGGGGCGACCTTTGATTTTTCAGGGCCGGCTATAGGAAAGTTTACCGGGACAAAAACGCTTATATCAACGCCCCTCAAGGCGTGCTTTAAGTCAATGATAGGAATGCTGGCAGGCGGAAATGCGTTATACGCGCAGGTATTATCCGCGGCGATTGACGCGTATTTGAAAGCCGGAAAAATAACTGTTAATTTACTGCCGCCTTTCGTTTCCGGCGCCGGCAGCGGGGGCATAACATGAAAAGTTTGGCGTTACAGCCGCAGGGCAATAAGTTCATCCGGGAAAATAACCGCTTTATTTTTACCAGAACAAACCTTGATTTTCTGGCTCATAAAGCACGTTCCGTTATTTCGATTTTTTTAGGCGAATGGTTTTTAGATGAGTCGCTGGGCATTCCCTATATACCAAAAGACGATATAAAGACGGCCCACCGGGCAATGCTTGAGAACGCCTTGAAAACAAAAATAACCGCAATCGAGGGAATTAAGAAAATTACATATTTTTATTCGTCATTAGATTCCGGCGCGCGGATTTTATATATCGAGTTTGTAGCGGAGACGGAAGCCGGTGAGATTTTGGAAATTAAAGACAATTTCAAAACGCCAATACCGGGAGGTAAGGAATAATGGAATACGGTTTAACCAGCAAGGGATTTATAGCAAAACCGTTTCAGGTAATTCTTGAGGAGGAAAGGGAACTTTTCCGTCAAGCGTTTGGAAACGACATAGATACCAGCAATGACAGCCCTGAGGGCGCGTATATAGCGAACCAGGCCATAAAGATGGCGCAGATGTGGGAAATGCTGGAAGGCTTATGGCTTGCCGGCGATGTGGACACTGCAAGCGGCGTGTACCTGGACCGCCTTGCCGCTTTCGTCAACGTATACCGCCTTGGGGCTATCTCCACAAGGGTTTATGCCGCGCTGTGGGGTGACGAGGGGACGTCCGTTATTGCCGGGCATTTGGCCAGAACTACAAACAGAAACCAGTTTGCGTTGCAGAGAAGCGTCGTTATTAACAAGGATAACCTGCTTGGTTTCCTTTTCAATATCGCTGAGCTGGAAGCCGATACATACTCGTTCAGCGTTGACGGAAGGATTATTGAATATACCGCGGATGAGGAAGATGACGAGGCCGCCGTCCGCGCCGGATTGTTTCACGCCTTAGACGAGATATATCCGGGAGTATATGCGTCCGTTGACGCAGGCGATGACGGAATGGTCATTCATTCAAAGGCCGGCATTACTCCTTTCGTTTTCTTCACCGATGACGAAAAAATAGAAATCTTGTCTTTGGGCGCCCTGGGCATATACCTGGGCAGCGTCCCCGGCCCCGTGACCGTTCCTGTCGGTTCGTTGAACGAAATCATTACCAACGTAAACGGCCTTACTAATATCATCAATTACGCCACAGGGATAACCGGCCGGAATACCGAAAGCGATACGGAGCTGAGGATACAAATGGGGCGTCGCCAGCGGCAGGCAAGCGGCAACGAAATCGCCGTGGAAAACGCCATACAGCAATTGCCGGGCGTTTTGTATGCCAGGGTTTACAGCAACCGCAGTAAATCGGAAGTTGACGGGCTGCCCCCCAACAGTTTCGGCCCGGTAGTGGTCGGGGGATTGGATCAGGAAATCGCTCAAACAATTTTCGACGTAGGCCCTGGCGGCATCCAGTCTTACGGCTCGACAGAATTAACCGTACACGATTCGGAAGGGCGCCCATGGCCAATAGGGTTTACAAGGCCTGTTAACCGCTACATCTGGCTGAAAATTGCCATTGAAAGAAATCCGGAAGAGGCGTTCCCCGTACACGGTTTTGAAATGGTGAAAGAAAATATCGTTTTTTGGGGCATTGAAAATATCGATGTGGGCGTTGACTTTATTTTCCAAAGGTTAAACAGGCCTATATATGACGTGCCCGGAATTGGTTTCGCGGTTATAAAAGCCGCTTCAACAACCGATCTCACCCCTCCGGATGAGGAGGATTACAAGGCCGCTAATATCATTGTCGATAAGCGGGAAATCGCGGTGTTAGACCACAGCAGGATAGAAGTCAGGGAGCTTGCCAGAGATGAAATTTGATCCTATTGATTGGAAATATTATAACCGCCCCCCTTATTTACCCCAATGGCTTTCAACGGGAGAAACAAAAAAATTCACGTCTTATGATGACGGCCATCTCATAGAAATTGAAGGGCAGATTTATAATCTTTCCGAGCAATACGATACCGAAAAAGCAAAATCTGTGCTGCTGGACAGGATAGGGAGGGTTTTATCAGAACCCAGGAACGGCAACGATGACAGCCTCTACAGGCTTTTCATAGAGTTGCGCAAATTGCTGAATACGACAAACGGCACGGTTAACGACATTATTAAAGTCATAAAGTTTTTGTATTCAAGCGAGGTAGTGAACATAACGCCGAATTATCCGGCAGCCCTCACAATCCTACATGACGGCGAAGGCCCCGATATTGATTTCAACAGGATAATCGCCCAGGTAATCGGCGCCGGCATCGGGTACGACACCAAAGAAATTTTTAATTTTACTGATGAAGTCGATCCTTCCGAGATAGACAGAAAAATAGTCCACAGGATAACCAGCGATTCAGCTTCCCAGGTTATTCTCCGGAACGGCCGCGTGTTCCGTGACGGTAAAACCGTTCTCGACACCCAGTTGGAAAATGTTTTAAGGGACGGCTCTCATCAAAGGGACGGCACGATAAAAAGGTACAGGACGCAGCGCGTCCCGGCCGTGGGAACAATTTTTCCGCCGATTTACCGCCGTTCCGGGCCGCAGGATTTCCTTTCCATTGGGTTTAACGAAAGTAATTATATCGACAGGCACAAATCCCAAGTTTTCCGTAACGGCGCTTTTGTCCGGGACGGCACAGTGGACAGATCGGGGTATGCCATATATTCCGCAAATGACGCTATCAGCATTGACGTAATCAAGGTACAGCATACCGATACCCTTACTTTTACCGACCAAATAGCAACAAATGTGAGCGCGTTTGACGAGGACAGCATTGGCAGGGGGTATCAGCGGAACGGGAAACATCTCCGGAACGGCGTATTGAGAAGGGCGTCGGACAGGATTGTCGATCCGTTCACTTCAAATTACGCGGACGCTCCGGAGGCGGACAATCTGCACATCAGCGAAAATCTGGTTGCCGGCTTGCGCCATCATTTTTTCCGGAACGGAACGAGGATGAGGAACGGCTCTATTCAAAGAAAAGGCATGGTATTTATTCCGTTGGAATAATTTGAAATATATTTTGGAGGAAAGAACATGATCGAAATGGTAGACAAAGTTCCCATTAAGGGAAGTCTTACTGTCAAAGTTTACAAGAATGGTGTTCTTGTGGAGGAAACCACAGAAAATAACCTGGTTGTGAACGGGGGCCGGGATCAGATCGCGCGGCTTATCGCCGGCAATGTTACCGGCCGCAGTATTAACCGCATAGCGTTTGGCACAAACGGAACGGCGCCGGAAGCCGCCGATTCCATTATTACAAACCAATTCGTGCGGCCTGTTGACGGATTCAGTTATCCGCAAATGGGGCAGGTTCAAATTAACTGGAATTTGCCCGTTACGGAAAATAACGGAATGGCGATTTTGGAATTTGGGTTGCTGACAACGGACGGAACGCTGTTTGCAAGGAGAACAAGGAATAACCCGATTTATAAGGAATCGGATATCAGCATTGAAGGCCACTGGACCATCGTGCTTTAAGGAAGGAGAAAATTATGGGAATTAGTTTACCGCCGAACGCTAACATTTTGCCGGAAAGCCCCGTATGGGAACAGGGGATTTACCAGTATGAAATCACCGACCCGTTGCAAGGCGGATCTGACGGCATCGACAACCTTCAAGGAAAACAGCTTGCGAACCGAACGGCATACCTGAAAAAAGAATTGGAAGATAATACCGATGATTTACAACGGCAGATAACTTCCATGCAGGGCCGCGGGGGATACCTCACGGCATTTGATTTTGGGACGGCAACCCCGACACAGCAACAGCTCACCGATTACGCCCTGGGGCAGATCGGGCAGACGGATCGGACGCTTATCTGGGACAATACCCACGTTAAAAATATGTTCAACGGCCATGTGTGGGTACTGAACAATACGCCGGAAACTGATCCGCCCGTTTTTGAATGGGTTGATGACGGCCTCGACAGTGTTAGCATTGGTAACAATGATGACATTGCTGGCATTGTTAAAGGCGGCCGCGAGTTTGATTCCGTCTATATTGACGCCCTGGGCAGAATGAGGGTTCCCGGACTCCGTACTTTCCAGGCCAACCAGGTTGAAGGTTTAGGCCGCGACCTGATGGCGGTCATTCTTGGCCACGGCATCGAGGAAATGACAACCCAGTCGCTGCGCAATGAAGCCATCGCTGAGGTTATGGCGAATATCCGGTATCGGAGCAACAACAACAGCGAGATTGACGGAAGCGGCGTTCCGAACTTCACGGGCTTGAATGACGCTGATTTTCTGGACGGCCTTGACCTCAGTGCCATTGCCGCGCCGACCGGGGGAACTGCGCCCCAGGCGTGGAATGCGAACTATAAGAATACCCGGCTTTTAATCGCCGGTTTCAACAATTACAAGCATTCCGGCGACACGGAAAACACAAAGAACCATGTCGTTTTCATAACGCGGCATATAGTCGCCAAAGCGCGCATGAGGGCGAACGATGATAACGCCGGGGGTTATGCCGCGGCCGCCAGTGAATTGAGGGCATGGCTTGAGGGCGCCAATGGGGACGGCTCTGGGCCTTTCGCGACAGGCCTCAAGGCCGCTTTGGGCGGCAATAACCCGTTGCTGACAATAAGAAAATTGTGGTCAACAAAAGGTGGCTGGAATTGGTTTAATGCCACAGTTTTCCCGCTGACTACCGTTGAAGTTTTTGGAACCCCCGGATTTGCTGAACAGGATGTAGGAGACGGCACGAGCGTATTCCTGCCGATATACCAGAAGGGTAGCGTGTTCAGGGTGAAGCGCTGGAACGGATCGCGGGATTGGTGGTGGATGAATAACCCCTCCGCCTCGTCTGCCGCGTATTTCTGTGTTTGCAGCCACGATGGTAATAGCATCTACTACCACAATGCGAGTGCGGCCGGTGGGGTCGCCCCCGCTTTCTGTGTGGCGTAGCCACACACTCTCTTGTACTCCCTCCCCCTTGTGGGGAGGGAGTTATCTATGCTATGATAGTACGATGTTGGCACACGAAGTGTGCCAACCACAAATTTATTTGCCGCGTAGCGGCCGAAAAATTTTTTGAATTTTGGGCAATGCATTCGGGAGGGGGAATGTGTCGGTCTTAAAAAACAAAAGAGGTCTATCTAAGCTTGAATTCTACAATAACGCCCGGCAACTGCGAAAAGAACTGACCGTCTGCCTTCTGCGAAACTTCGGATTAAAATTAAAAACCCCAAAAAACGGAAAACAGCCCGTACCCGAAATTGAGATTGAAGATGAAACGATTTTAGGGGAGTTCCCGGAATGGCTGCTTGCCGAATACAGGCGCACCATTATGCAGATTTTGCGTAACCTGATGATGAACATTACCGGGGGCAATTCAATCTACCCCTCATCGATGGAAGATCCGAAAAGCCCGAACGCCGCCAAACTTCCGGAATACTATGTACAGCGCGTGCAAATGGACGAACTGGCGGACAGGCGGCGCTACCAGACAACCGCCATCGCCAACTGCCAGCAGCTTATTCAGGAGCTCCAATACTTTGTGGACGTTTTTTCCATGAAGTTTGACACGTTCAAAATCGGCGTGGACAAAATACTGCCGTTCATCGACAAATTACAATTTGAAATACGCCTGCTGAAAGGCTGGCGTAAATCCACAAACGAATTAGCAAAAAAAATATTGAAAGGAGAGTTAAAGGGAAGAACTTTAGAAAGTGAATAAGGGTTCGGTCTGTAATGGCCTCGTCTGCCGCGTATTTCTGTAATTGCAACAACAATGGTAATAGCAACAACAACAACAATGCGAGTGCGGCCGGTGGGGTCGCCCCCGATTCCGTGGAGACAAACCACGAGTAGGTTATTTATAACCGATTTGTCCGCCCACAGAAGGAGACCGTATCCTGCCGCCCATTAAAGGCGGCGAATAGTAACCCTGATGCGTCCAGGCGAACGCTGCTTGCATGGCGGTAGGTTGTGCGTTCCTTCCGTTTCATGCCTGTTGACGCTATGTAGCATGGTTAACGCATAACCCCGGGCTTTGAAGCGGGTCGCAGATAAGCCCGGGGATGCTATACAGGGCTTTAAGGAGTTTTATGACAAGCGAAGAAAGGAAGGCGGCCAGGTACCAGCGGCGGATATCGGAACGCAGGAAAAAACGCCGCGACAAACTGGACCAATATGACGATTTTTCCCTCCTGACGGATCCCAATAACCTGCTTAAAGCGTTCCGGCTGGCGAAACGGGGCGTTTCCTGGAAGGAATCCACACAGCGTTATGAGATGAATTTATTTCAAAACCTCTGGGAAACAAAACTGAAACTTGAAGCCGGGGAAAACGTGCAGAACGGGTTTGTGGAGTTTATCCTGAACGAACGCGGCAAGGTGCGGCACATAAAGAGCGTCCATATTTCGGAACGCGTCATACAAAAAACATTATGCGACGAGGTTCTTGTCCCGATACTTTGTAATTCGCTCATATATGACAACGGCGCTTCCGTGAAAGGGAAAGGGACGCATTTCGCCATGCGGCGCCTCATCACCCATTTGACGAGGTTCTACCGGCAGAACGGGTTTTCAAACGAGGGGTACGCCCTTACCATTGACTTCAAAAAATACTTTGACAGCATCCGGCATGATATCCTTATGAACCGCGTGGAGAGAAAAGTGCGCGATGTACGCGTTTTGGATCTTGCGAGGCGGTTTATTCAGCCGTTCGGGGACGGCGTTTCCCTGGGATTGGGCAGCCAGGTATCGCAGATATTCGCTATTTTCCTCCCTGACGAACTTGATCACGCCATTAAAGAAAAAATGAGGGTGAAATTTTACGGCCGCTACATGGATGATTTGTACTTAATCCATAACAGCAAAGAATTTTTAGAAAATTGCCTTGAAAAAATTAAAATTATATGCAATAATCTGGGAATAACGGTTCACGAAAGGAAAACGAGGATTTTCCCTTTGAAGGAAGGATTGTTATTCCTGAAAGGGAAATACTACCTTAAAGAAAACGGGAGGATACTGAAAAAGCCTACAAAGGATTCCGCGAAACGGATGCGCCGGAAACTGAAATGCTTCCGGAAACTTATAGACGCCGGAAAAATGAGTTATGCGGATCTCCGGGTAGGCTACCAGTCATGGCGCGGCAATTATCTAAAACGTTTTCATGCCCGTAAGACGGTGCAAAACATGGACAGCCTGTATGATTCGCTGTTCATAAATATAAGGGAATGACGGAGGGTATCATGGGAGAAAAGCAAGTGTTTATCGGCAGGAAAGCCGATGGGACGTTGGTAGCGCATACTGACGTTAACGCTATGAAGGAACTGGACGGGGTTACCAAAGTCCTGAAGAAAATGCCCCTTAAAGAATATGAGGCAAAGGGCAGCCTGGTACGCGACATTGACGGTGAAATCTTCATCGGCAAAACGGACGCGGAAAAGCTGGCGGAAACGAATACCGAGCGCGTCCGGGTCCTCAAAAAACTGCTTGCGGAAACGGATTACATCGCGGCCAAAATCTCCGAGGGTTCTGCCACAGTGGAAGAATACGCCGGAAAGATCGCTGAACGCCAGGCCTGGCGCCAAGAAATAAGGACGTTGGAAGCAGCTTAAAAGCCTTTACAAAATCGCTTTGACAGTATATATTTGAGATATAGAAGAGCCTACCGAAAAGCGGAAGCCCTCTATGTCGATACCGGGGAAACCCAGTGTCGCCATAGGGGGCTTTTTTATTGGCAGGTTCTTCGGGAGGTAACTGATGATTTTTTGCCCGGAGCGCACGCCGTCTTATGATCCTGTTACTTTAATACACAACGGTTTTTGTTATACGTTCGAGATTACAAGCGATCAGGATGTCAATAATTTGCCCACTACTGGCATAATGGGCGGTTCAACGGCGCTGCTTTACCAGAAAGGCCAGGATACAAAGTTATATAAATTTTTTGATAAATGGGATGGGCCGTACTAATGAATGGAATGACCGCCTTTATATTGGCCACACAAAGGGCTAAAAGATATACTGACAGCGTCGCCCTGCATGGCGTCCCTATAAACTATCCGCGGATAAATTCGACCACAGGCCATTGGGAATTATTCGATCCCACAATACCGGGCTATGTGGACACCGGCGAAACCGGCAGGGCGCGAAACCTTGAATTAACATCGGACGCTGATTTCTTAAAATGGCGTTTTGTCGGTGATAACAACTGGATCGATCTGTATGATCTTTCAAGGCTGAAAGCGCAGGACGGTAAATCGGCGTATGAGCTGGCGGTACAGGCCGGCTTTCAAGGTACGCTTGAGCAATGGCTTATATCTTTACGCGGCAAGGACGGAGAGGCGCCGCAATTCCGGATCAAAGAAAACACGGACACGATACAATACCGTTTCGTGAATTTTGAACCGACCGAATGGACGGATTTGTATACTTTCCCCGGAGCTGGGGGCGGAAGCGGCGGCGGCAATGCCGGGGGCGGCGGTTATGAACCCCCTGACGGCGGCATACCGCGGGAAGATTTGGCCCAGGACGTGCAGGACAGCCTCGGCAAAGCCGACAGCGCTGTACAGCCCGCAGCCCTGAACACCGAAACGCAAAACAGGATCAATGCCGATAACGCCTTGTCGGGCAGGGTAGACGAAGCGAGGGCAATCGCCGAGGGCAGGGCGAGGGCAAAGGTATTTGCCGATGTCGCGGAACTGGACGCATGGCTGTTGGTACAGGAAAATGTAGACGCGCTTAATATCGGCGATCTCTTTTTAATTATCGCCCTCGATGTCCCTGATTATTGGTGGGACGGTACTCAAAAACAGGAATCAGAATCGGCGAAAGTAGATTTAACCCAATACTATACTAAAACACAAATTGACAATCTGCTTTCAAGTAAACTGGATATAACCGCTTTCAATACGGCAATGGGGCTTAAAGTAGACATAACCGATTTTAATTCCCATGCAAACAATACCGAAAAGCACATAACGTCTCAAGAACGCTCAAGGTGGGACGGCAAACTTGACGCGGAGGAATATGTAGCTCCCCGCGGCGTTGCCACATTTACTATTGGTTCTGATCTTCTGCTTACTGATACAATCGGCGGAGAGCCACTTGATCCTGATGACATAGAATTCGACCATATATACTACGCTTCCGGGGACTGGAGTACATGGATAGCGGAAAGCGGCGTACAACATGGGGACTACCTTATAAGTCCTGTAAATAATAAGATTTTCAGAGTTCTACAATCTGCCCCCAGCTCTCCATTGGTAGTTGTTCCGCAACGGCTGGGGCCTGATTTTACCAGCGACATTGAAGCGGCAAGGGACGAGGCGATACAGGCGGCGGCTGAAAACACCGATGAAAAAGTGGCGGCGGCGAAACTTGCAACGCAGAAATGGCTTCCGGCAGTACAAACGAAATCAGCATTGCCAGGGGCATTAACGTCAACCTCGTTCACTTATTTATGCCGCGTTCTTGCCGATCCGACACCGAGCAATAACGGAGTGTGGCAGGCGATCCCGATTGACGCAAACAACCACGCCGCGAATTGGACGTGGTTCGGAGACAATCAAGATTTTATTGACGAACTGGAACTTGAGGAAGCCCTCGAAGCGGAAAGGACAATAAGCGACAATTCGTACCTGGGCAAAACCGCGAAAGCCGCTGACAGTAACAAGCTGGACGGCAAAACGGCGAGCGAGTACGCTACCGCAACGCAGGGAACAAAAGCGGATAACGCCTTACCAGCGGCCTCACAAGCGGTAGACAGCGCGAAACTGGACGGGCATTTGCCGGATTACTTTGCTACTGCTGCTGCTCTTGAAGCAACGGAATTTATGAAGGGCGATACTGGCCCGCAGGGGCCGGAAGGGACGAGAACTGGCCTAATTCCTAGAGCAATCGCAAACTGGGCAATAGTACAGCCTGAACCTAGTAGTTTTGTCCTATATCTACCAGAGGCCGCTTCCGATAAAAGCTACGTTATATCTGGCTCCATAGTCATAAATGGTACTTCATATAATTTATCAACTGTAACTACTGCTGGTAATGATGGGGCTTTCCGCTTATTGATTTCAGGCCCGAATGCGTCAATTAGTGGCGCATATTTAATGGTGATGGTTACTGCTGACGGCATACAGATGAGGTATTTTGCTAATGGCGGGCCTGTTACTGTTAATAGTCTTAATTATAATAACTTGACCATAAAAGAGATGGTCGGCATCCGCGGGCCGAAAGGCGAGGGTGTAGAGAATCAGAACATATCATCCCAAGTATCAGTAGTGAACAATGAGATACTACTAGGGAGTAATTTGAATGCAGGAGACCTCATCGTAGGTTGGTTTAGGAGTAATAATCAAGGTAGACTGTACACAATTGTTCCATTCACGCTTCCAGCAAAGAGTGGTACGTCTTGGGACGTAAAGGTAATGGATAATACTACTACTGTAATCTTAAGTGTAATCTGGATGAATAATGCATACAGATTGACCCTGCCTCCAAGCGCAACAGGTATAAGTGATGTATTTATATGGGTTGCAAAAGGCTCACCCGGAGAAAAAGGCGATCCGGGTTTCGGCGTACCCCCTCTGCCCAATGAAAGCGGCAATTTTACCCTGAAAGTTACACGCACAAACAACGGCACGCAGGGACAGCCTGTTTGGGTTAAAGAAGTATAGGGAGGGAAATTGTATTTATATTTATTGGAAACAAGCGTAAAGCTGGATCTGAACGAATTACCCATTGTGCATTTATTGATAATAATTTTATTCGTTTTGGCTTTTCTTACTATTATTTTACTCAATGGTTTTTCATTAAAGCTTGGGGAAAAAGAAATAAATATCGGCGGCGTCCAGCGCTTATTGGCAAAAAGAGACAAGGACACGCTTCTAAAAGAGAGCCTAAAAAAGTTTTCTGATGACGTAGATCACGAGGTTACGGCAGATTTGTATGACCTTGTGGAAGAAATCGAGGACCATCTCAGGGAGCCTTTAATACAAGGAAACCATTGCTATTTCACATTTGAAAAGTTTACATCGTTGGTAAAAAACGAGTTATACAGACGTATCCGCCGCAACAGCTTATGGGAAAAATTATCAGAAGCCGGAAAGGAACGCTACATATCTTCAATCCTTAAAGACATTGGAAAGCGTTACGAGCTATTGCAAGCGAAGGCGAACCGGGTATCATGCGGGGACACCTACGCAGACTTTGCGGAAGTGAAAGAAGCTATCCACGGCGCATTGATTAAGTTTTTTGACGGCACGGTGAAGATACTGGTTGCCGGCATGGATAAGAAATGCGAAAAATACGAAGCGTCAAAAAAGGAATTTAAGACGGAAGCCGCCAGAAAAATATGCTGCGATGACTGCATTGAGAAAAACAAATACCGCATAAACAAACTGACAGGAAGATTATAATGATTGAAAACGAAAAGCTGATCAAAAAACTTGCACACGTCCGGGAAAGCATAAACATCATACAGAATATGCTAAAACGCGATCAGCGTAATTTTAATCAGGAAATCCAACAAGCATCTGAGGCAAAACAGGGTATTAGCGAGGTTCTCTTTGAATTAACAGGCGATGATTTCTATACAAAAACATAGGGGAGGAAAGAAGAATGGGAGTAAACAAAAGTATTGACGCTCTTAAACCGCGTCTTGCCGAAGCCGTCAGGCTGTTTTTATCGCGTTGTAAGGAAAAAGGATTAAAAGTCCTCGTCATTGAAACCGACCGGAGCCAGGAAGTACAGAACGCGTACTATGCCCAGGGAAGGCAGAATTTAGATGAAGTCAACAAGCTCCGAGGGAAAGCGGGATTATACCTTTTGGAAGAAAGCGAAAATAAAATCGTTACCAACGCTAAAATCTCAAACCATACGGGCGGCGGCGCCATCGATATGTGCCCGGAGATCCCAGGCCGGCCGGGGTGTCCGTACTGGAATGCGCCTAAAGAATTATGGGAAGAAATAGGGCAGCTTGCCGAATCCTGCGGCCTGGACTGGTGCGCGGGCGGATATGGCCAGACATGGGCGAAGGATTGGGATAATCCCCATTTCGAGTTGATGAAATAATCATAGGGGGTACTATGAATGAAAAAAAATTGTTTATCACGGTTTTTATTGCTGCCGTTATTATTGGTTTTTTCATTGCCGCTATTCTCTCAGGATGCAGAACCAGACCCGTTGTTATCGCAACAGACGAGTCTGTCGTCAGCAGTCAGGTCAGCGCTGTTAAGCTCCAGGCAGTCAATGACGGACTTAGAGACATTTTATCAAGCTATGATGAGCAAATTACAAAACAAATTGGATATTCAATCAACGGAATTGATGACGCTCTCGCTGCGCTTGACCGATACGATGAATTCGTTCAGGGACTTATCAAACAAATTAGAGAACTTGAACTTGCAAGTAGAACTGGAGAAGGAAAAAGTAAGGACACGGAATAAAGTCCTCTTATGGCTGGGCATCATAGGCGGGGTTATAATCCTGGGTAAAATCGCGGCTTTTATTTTGTATGCCAAGCGCGTCCCTATGCCGCGCTGGTTAGATATTATTTTGTAGGAGGGTGCAATGAAAAAGTTAATTTTTCTGGCACTTATGGCGTTCGCCCTGGTCGGCTTTGTGTCGGCCGGCGCCGCTCATCCGCCCGGGGTCTTTACCCTTGAGGCGGCTTTGTCCGTATACAGCGTGGATGGCCCCGCTGTTACCACGGATACGGTTCTGGCCACGGTAGCGCCGGCATTGGCAGCTCCGTCCAGTTTTCAGGCAGCCCTGGCGGTTGTGGTAAACGATAATTTAACCATACGGCCGCATAACGGATTTTTATTTGCCGATAATAAACTTGACGAATCTTGTACCGGCTACACCTCAGCCGATTTCTATTTGCGCTGCTAACCGCAAGGCAGCGGTTTTTTCATAATTTCTCTCCATCTAGGGGCTGTCCGCAGGGGGCAGCCCCTTTCTTATGAAGCCTTAAAGTTTACGATATTATTTTTATCATCCTTCTGTTCCGGTTGCGCCTGCCCCATTACTTCAGATATTTTACTGCCGACCTCCCGGATTGTTTCCGACGTGTCAATAAGGTAGATTTTGGTCGTTTCCAGATCGGCGTGGCCTAGCAGCTCCTGTATATACCGTAACGGAACGCCCCGCTTTTCAAGGAGCGATGCCAGGGAATGCCGGGAGCTGTGGGGCACGATATTGCGGCCGCGCAGGACAATGCCGGCACGTTTCAGCCATTTCTTGAAGTTTAAGGATATCCAGGACGAACCGGGGGTAGATCCGTCCGCCCGGGAAAAGACGTATTCATGCTGCCCGTTTTCCCTCCACAATTTCCGTATCGCTTCCTGCAGTACCGGGTCAAACGGCGCCTTCCGTTCCTTCTTTCCTTTCGGCGGCCCCAGTTCTTTATATACATGGTCGAAACATTGCCATGCGTGGCGGACCATTATTTTCGGCGTATCCCAATCAAGATCGCAGGGCTTGAGGGCGAACACCTCAGCCCGGCGCAACCCCGAAAGGAACATCACCGCGCATACCGCCAATTCCATGGTCGTGTTCAACACGCCAGGCTCAAAGAGTTTCAGCATTTCATCTTCCGGAAGGGCGTCACGTTTTCTGCCTTTATACCGGGGTATTTCTTCCATGCTCAAAAACGGGTTAAACCAGCGGCGGTTTTTCTTTTGGTACATATCAAAAGCCGTTTTTATAAACGACACAACGCCGGCAAAGGTTCGGGTGCCCCCCAGGGGGATATCCGTTTTCTTTTTCTTTTTCCCCCCGATAATCTTTTTTTTCAACGATAGCCGCGTCATGTATTCGAGGATATCCTCTTCCTCGATTTCCGCCATTTTAAGGCCGGCAATCGGATCGTCCTTAATATGGCAGGTAAAAAGACAGCGGTATCCGTCAAGGGTGTCGATGGAGTAAGGGCGGTTTTTAGTCGCGTTAATGCCCGTCCTGGGGCTTGTTTCTATCCGGGTAAACTTTTCAAGCCAGGCCCCGACAGTTATATCCGCAACGGTGACGCGCCGGGCGCTGCCTTCCTCCTGTTTGTTTTTCAGGAAGGAAATGAGGGCGACAGCGGCCGCTTTCGCGTCAGGTTTTGTCATAGGATAGCGGTACTGGGCTAATTCATCCGGGAGTTTTTTGAAACTGCGGCGCTTCCATTCGGCGCGCACCCGATCAGGCAAGCCGCTGGAAGCGTTAAGTGTAACTTGATAGGTGTCCGAGTCTCCGCGCTGGGAGACGATATAGGGATCTGCCGACCTCGACATAATGCCACCTTTCGCAAAAGGATTCATGCACGATATGTGCACGATGCATTTATTTCGAGTATTCGGACATGGACGCCATTTCCCTAACTCGTTACCACATAAAGAGTTAGAGTATTTCCCCAGGGAGGATTTGAACCCCCACAAGCAGATCCAGAGTCTGCCGTGCTACCATTACACAACCGGGGACCGTATCCAATACGGAAGGCTGTATAAGCCTAATCAAGTTCAGATTATATAGAA